>Ga0183098_10114_pt1 | contig 299981 bp, 265 predicted proteins | sample BioMet9_FD_128884 | JGI IMG/M metagenome (GOLD analysis project Ga0183098, IMG submission 128884) | Microbial communities from bioreactor (seeded with sewage sludge) at Lawrence Berkeley National Lab, California, USA - Biofuel... | ecosystem: Engineered > Bioreactor > Anaerobic > Unclassified ...
TATGTTCTGCCTGTCATAAATAGGCTCCTTTCTCTCCACATAGGCAGCACATCCTTGTCTAGATATCATAAACAGGCACTTTCATTGAGAAAAGTGCACATAAAAGAACTTTCAATAATAATTGAGGAATATGTCAATGGTTCAATCATTAGTCATTTCAATAGCACCATGATACAATTACAGAGTAAACTGTAGTACAAGTATGTGAGGATTATCTCTTTAAATGTTTACGTCTTATCCCTAAAAACATGAGAATTCTTAGAGATGTGATAAGGCAACATGAGAACAAATGATTAGAAACCGATATTTATCAAAATGAACAAATGATCAAAGGAACTGGGATAGATTATGTCTGATAGAAGAATAAAATTCATGAATATTTTTGTTGATAATTTGACAATGGAAGAAGCGGTTCATGAAATAGATGTTTTGATAAAAACGGAAAAAAGATCATATGTTGTAACGCCGAATGTTGATCATATTGTTAGACTTGAGAATGATATTGAATTTAAAAAGGTATATGATCATGCATCACTTGTCCTAACTGATGGAATGCCACTGGTCTGGTATTCACGTATGGGGGGGACTCCAATTAAAGAGAAAGTGTCTGGTTCGGATCTTTTTCCGGCGGTATGCAAGATGGCAAGCTATAAGCATTATTCAATGTTTTTTCTAGGAGCAGCAGAAGGAGTTGCCGCAAAAGCCGCCCAAGTTGTCATGACAGATTATCCTGGATTAGATGTAGTTGGAACATATTCACCTTCATTAGGATTTGAAAATAATTCTGACGAAACAGCAAAGATTATATCAATGATAAGAGATGCAAATCCAGATATACTGATATTAGCATTAGGGTCACCAAAACAAGAAAAATTCTATTATAAGATTAAAGATAGTATGAATGTACCGATGACGTTATCAATTGGTGCTACTCTTGATTTTATTGCTGGAAATGTAAAACGTTCGCCAAAGTGGATGAGTAATCATGGTTTAGAATGGCTTTATCGTATCTTTCAAGAACCATCCAGAATGAGTAAACGATATTTGGTTGATGATAAAGATATATTCAAACTATTTTGGAAATATCGAAAGCATAAATAAAGCATTATTTCGAAAGTGAGGTACTGCAATGAAGATTTTATTTGATCTCACGGCACTTTTTGATCACTTAACAGGTATTGAAAGATATAACCTAAATATATCAAAATGCATCATAAGAAATCATCCGGAAAATAAGTATATTCTTCTTTTCAAAAACCAAATTCATGAAGAATTCACTAATTTTATGAAACAAGATAACGTAGAATGCCATATATTAAAAGGTACTTACAAATTACTATTTATTCAGTGGAGAATATATAAAGAACTAATTCATATTGATGCAGATTACTATGTATTTTTGAGTTTTACTAGCCCGATGTTATTCAGACATAAAGGGATTATTAATGCTATTCATGATATGACTTGTATTGATTATCCGGAAACAATGTCGAATAAAATGGTTTATTATTTTCGTCTTACAGATGCATGTGCGATAAAGAACAGTTGCAAAATAGTTACGATTTCAAAGTTTTCACAAAAACGTATCTGCGATATTTTTCATGTTGAGAAAGATTTTGTCCCAATTATTTATTGTGGATTATCTGAAAATTTTATTAAACCATATACTCCAATCAATTTATCAAAAAAATACAGTATTCCGAAAGAATATATATTAAGTTTATCAACAATAGAACCACGCAAAAACCTTCAATTATTAATTAAGGCGTATCATGAACTGACAAATGAAGGTGTTAATCTTCCTGATTTAGTTCTGGCTGGAAGGAAAGGCTGGAAACTGGAAGATATCATTGATCAGCCAGATTATCGTGTTATCAATAAAATTCATTTCACGGGGTTTATCGATGATGAAGATCTTTCTCAACTGTATCATGATGCAGAACTTTTTGTTTTTCCATCATTATATGAAGGATTTGGCCTTCCAGTAATTGAAGCAATGAGTCAGGGGACGAAGGTTATCAGTTCAAATTCATCTTCTCTTCCTGAAGTTGTATCAAATTATGCTATCCTTTTTGAGTCGAATGATTTAGCAGATCTAAAGTATAAAATAAGAAAACAGCTTGAGCACACGAATGATAAGGATTTGAAAGCGGTGAGCTATGTACGTCAGACCTTTGACTGGAGCCGTGAATCAGAAATACTATATCAGATCATGAAAAGGTGACATATGAAAACTCAAACTATTTATATCATTCTTGTTAATTATAAATCTGTTGAACATACTCTTGAATGTATTCAAAGTATTTATGACTCTACTTATAAAGATATTCAAATCATTGTAGTGGATAACCATTCGGAAGATCATTGTAGATCAATTATCAATAATAAATATCAGCATGTTGTTGTTATAGAAAATGAGTATAATATAGGATTTGCTGCTGCTAATAATATAGGTATTAGAAAAGCTCTAAAAAATAATCCTGGATATATTCTGCTGCTAAATAATGATACTGTTTTAGAAAAAAACTGTTTGAGTTTTCTGCTTGATGCAGGAAAAGAACATCCCGGCTGTTTAATCACAGGGAAAATTCTGAATTATTATAATCGAAAATTATTATGGTATGGCGGAGGTGCACTGAATCCATATAAAGGTGACGCAAATACATTCGGATTCCGGCAGCTTGATAATGGTCAATGTGATGTGGAAATGTTCTGCAGTTTTGCAAGTGGTTGTTGTATGCTGATTCCATCAGAAATAGCTGCAGAGTATCCACTCTCAGAGAATTATTTTTTATATTATGAAGATGTAGATTACTGTAATCAGATCAATCAACATAATATTGGTATTTTCTATACTTTTAAGGCTGTAATCTTTCACAAAGAATCTGCTTCTACAAAGAAGAGTTCTGCACTATATTCATATTTTTTTTCGAGAAATAGATTATTGTATATATCAAAAAATATAAGAGGATTAAAAAAAGCATGTGCATATTCATATTCTTTGCTATGGATTGCAAAAAAAATAGTCTTGAAAGAATTCGTTGGTAAATATGCACTGTGTGGTGTTATCGATTTCAGACGAGGATATATGAAAAACGAAAATATTAGTTTCAAATAGCGCATAGGACTCATGATACAAACATCCATCACATGTGTAATATATCTGCAGAGGATATGATAAAATATTTAATGATTCGGAGGCGGACGATGAAGAATACTTTGATATGTACGTTATTAGCTATTGCTTTTGTGTTTAATTTATATGGATGTGGAAATAATGATACTGTTTCAGGAGAACAAATACCACCGTCGGCATCAGCATCTGTACAATCGTCTGCGATGCCAACGGTTGATACATCACTCCCACCTTCGGGAACTTATTTTAGTGAAATAACAGGGTTGCCAATTCCCACAAGTTTGCATAATCAACGACCAATTGCTGTTATGGTGGATTGTGAGGAGATTGCATTTCCTCATTATGGTATTGCCGAAGCTGATGTGGTTTATGAAATAATGAATAATGTAATGAATGGCCGCGTCACTAGATTTATGGCAGTATATAAAGATTATGACAATGTTTCTCAGATTGGGAACATCCGTTCTACTCGTACAACCAATGTTTGGCTGGCTGGTGAATGGAATGCTATTTTAGTACATGACGGACAGGCAAAGTATGCAACAGAGTATTATTCAGAAGGATATGCTAGTCAGCATTTATCCAGTGGTTTCACCCGAGTTGATAATGGAAAAGCAAGTGAGTTTACCGAATATATTATGCCGGGTGAAGTTGCCGAAAGAATTCAAGATGCGGGGTATGATCGTGATTATAATGAGTATCAACAAGAAGAAGATCATTTTTCTTTTGTAAAATATAATACAGAACTTGACACTAGTTCATTTGATAATGCTACGGCAGTACAACTTCCATATCCTCATAATTCCACATCACTAGCTTATAATTCTGAGACGAAATCTTATGACTTGTCGATGTATGGAATTCTTCATAAAGATGCAGAGGATAATCAGGTGTTGACATTTACTAATGCATTAATCCTTGACTGTGAATTTACTGAATATCCTGATGGTGGTTATGTATATTACAATATTGTAGATAATAGTGGCAACGGATATTATCTGACAAATGGGAAAGTAAAGCCTATTATTTGGAAAAAGGACAATGAGAATAGTATCACTCATTACTACGATGTAAATGGGAATGATCTCCAAATGAACCGGGGGAAAACATATATTACAATGGTACCATCCGATGCTTGGGGAGAACTTTCAATACACTAAAACACACGGATTTTACTTTTTTAATATGTGATATTCTGAATTGAATGCATGTCAATAGGACTATCATCTCTTTTTATATGATAAATCATAAGTGGAATTGAATTACAACCATGAATGATTAAAAATGGGGATTGCTTTGAATGTTTCTGCTCTGATAAATGTACCCATACATGCTTAGATTCTAATATAGTAATTGATAGTGGACGAAAAGAATTCATCTTTTATAAACGTGATTTCATTTTATAGTAGTTATGCATGCACATTGACTGAAAAACTGTCTTGAATACTTATTATATGTTTGCATAATAGAGATTCAGTCAATAGTTATTCGAAACCAAACAGTAATTACACGGTATGCTTTATATTATAATAATTGCTTTGATAACCATTTCTAGAGTTAGAAATGGTTATTATCTTCTTGAAAGTATCAATTCTATTTCTGCAGCACTGAACAAATGATAAATATGACATAGAAATGGATATCGGCTGATGATATCATATAAGAGAATTGTTTGTGGGGAATAAATATGGCGTATCTGAGGATTCTGTTAATATGGTCACAAAGATTGAGAAGAAACCAAAAGAAAACACTGGGAACTGCCTTTTTATTGTGTATTTTGTTTGAAGTGCTGGCAGGCATTGCACATCCTAATTACTCTCAAGCGTTTCAATATCCTATTTATACAGAACCAGTATTCATCATATGTCAGGCAGGCTCAATCATCTTTACAATTTATTTTTTGAGCTTGACTGAACTTTGTACTGTTGAGTATATATGCAAGATAAAAGCTAAGAACTCTTTTACAAGAAAATTTCTGAATGTAATTCTTCCAGTCTTAACAACACTTGTTTCCTTTGCAGCAGTATTGTTTATCAGAGGTACAATAACTACATTTATATTACAGATGACAGCTTCAACTTGGGAAAATGCTGAACCTGGAACCATCATATCAACTTCTTTCAACATTGGAATACAGTCATTGTCTATTGACCACTATATATCACGTGTTTTTCAAGCTGGAGATATTGTTAACACTGTTTTTGTTAATGTAATTGATCATATTCTTCGTTATATAGAACCAGGCTTGATTTTATTAAATGTTTACTTCATTCTGGCAAATCCGTTATCTGAGCTGAAAGATCAGGATTGGTTCGAAGCTGTTTCACGTAATCCGAAACTGGTTCAAAAAGTTGAAGTAAATGATAAAGATTTGCATATTTATGTACAAAATATATTTGAAATTGATATTGATTCTGATAAGCATAGAGTTGCGTTGGGCTCCGACGATATACATTTCTGGATTCAAGACACTATATTTTTGATTTGTATGATCTGCTTATGTATAGCATCATTAGCTGTTGGTTTATATGATAATGTTGCTTATAAAGTAATGATTAGTATAGTCCATCCAATCATATTCGTCTGTCTTTGCTGGGGTGTGATTCGCTTAAGAGAAAGATCAAATGGACGTCCGAAAATGTATGAAATAGCGTCTTTTTCAAATGATTATCGTGTGATGAAGTTAATTGAACCTATGTTCAATTACTCTCAAAATGATGTCGAGGAGTATTATCATATATTTAAAAATGAAAAAGTGCTGTACTTGAGCAAAAATCAATATATATCTGAAAGTGATGTACCATGTAAAAAACCATGGATGATCATGGGAATATTTGTAGCAATTAATATAGTAATGATTAATACTCTGCCTTCATGGCTATATTTGATGCCGGTTGGAGTTGGTGATGTGCTTTTGTTTAGTGATGTATTGTATAAATCAACAAAACCAAATGCATTAGGTTTTATTAAAAGATATCTCATGGATACATCACTTATTTATATCGTGCTCCTTTGTACTAGGTTATTTTAAAGATATCAAATTCATAGAAATAATAGAATATTCTACATTATACAGAATCGGCAGGAAACAGATTCATTATTTTAAACTGAAAGTATCTTCCTATAATGCTTTCGTTTATTATGTTTCAATTGAAATCTCTCGCGGTGTATCATAAAACTCAAAAAAGTACAAATCTATCATCTTAGTATGATGATAACATTTCGTTTTCTAATCAGTATTTTGAATAAATCTAAACGTGGTGTATGAAAACTCTGTTTATGAATAATTTTTTGCGGCTTTGCTAATCTGTTTTACGATAGAAGGACATGATGCCAATGCATATATACAAATGATTGTATAATTAGTATAACATATTTAAAAGCTCGAGTTAAGTTTATTGTACTCAACAGTTTTAAACGTTTATTATCTGCTAAATCAATTTCTTGTCATTTCGACATTAAAATAATGAAAAAAAAATTTATACAGATGAGTCTTGTATTTTAATCTGTAAAATTCGGTTGAACTGCATGTACATTTCGCCGGCACCTGCATTTTATTTCGCTTCAGCCTGCATGTTTTCTCGGCTCAACCTGCATGTCATTTCGGAATAACTGCACGCTTCTATCCCAGTGCTGCATTTGATGAAGCTATGAGAGATCCAGAACGGCAATTGGATGTAGAGGCAATCAATAGGCTGATCAACTGTGAAGGGATTGACCAGAGAAAGAACCTTCTCATCATAGGCAAATCATCGACCAGCAAGTGCTACCGGGTAATGTATTGGCAGTCTGTGCCGTACAGAGGTTCATGTCTGTCAGATATGTGAAGGCCAGTTATCTGATGAATGAACTCGAGAAAGCTCAGATTCAGAAGAAATTCCTGGAATATATAAATGCGCTCTCATCATTAGCCCTCCTCATCATTGATGACTTTGGACTCATGGATCTCGGCCCGGATAAATGCCGGCATCTCTTCGAGACCCTTGATGCAGGTATGGGCGTGGATGTGTCATGATCATCTCACAGCTGCCGGTAAGTTCCTGGCATTCTATGTTCAAAGACAACACATACGCAGATGCCTGCATGGAACGTCTTATACACGGTGCTTACAGGCTTGAGTTCAATGGCAATAACATGCGCAAGGCAAAAGAAGACTCATAAATATTCAAACTGCAGAGTGGGCCTGGCTCGCTCAGCTCGACTTTGTCTGACCGTGCAGTTTGAAACGAAACGGCATGCAGGGCAGGCCGAAACGCACAAGCAGTTGAACCGAAATCAACGTGCAGTTTTACCGAAATCTACATTTTAATCTTTTGTTTAATATTCACCATGTATGGCTGAAAATTGTTGATTCGTCTACGTAGATTTCTATCGTTAATATCCTTATAATAAAGAATATAAGTATGGGAATAAAGAATATGAAAATAAAAAAATACGTTAATTTTGTAATAATATTCGGGCTGTCTTTCAGTCTTATTGGATGTGGTAAAAAGGAAGCTGCTGTAACAGCAGAACCTACCGCTACTCCAACCGCAACACCTACGCCTACACCGACACCCGATCCATATGCTGCACCAGCAGGTACATATTTCAGTGAAACTACGGGTCTGCCGATTTCTACAACCTTAAAGGATCAAAGACCAATTGCAGTCATGGTTGACTGTGAATACGTTGCATTACCGCATTATGGTCTTGCAGAAGCAGATATTGTATATGATCTGATGAATAGTTTAGAGAATGAACGTATTACAAGATTTATGGCTGTATATAAGGATTATGCAAATATTCCTCAGATAGGGAATGTCCGTTCAGCCCGTACGACCAATGTCTGGCTGGCAGCTGAGTGGAACGCAATTCTATGCCATGATGGAGAGGCATTCTATGCAACTCCATATATGGAATCTGGATATGGTGCACAGAACTTATCAGGTGTATTTTCCAGAGTGGCAAATGGTAAGAACTGGGAATTTACTGAATATATTCTGCCGGGAGATATTCAAAACAATGCTGCTGACTATGGCGTCAGTCTGAACTACAACGAGTATAAGCAGGATGGAGATCACTTCAATTTTGCAAAATATACCTTAGCAGTAAATACAACTGGATCTGCTTTCACAGCGGCTACCTCAGTTGCTCTGCCATATGATCATAATGGAACGACTTTGGCATATAATGCAGAAACGAAGACCTATGATCTGTCAATGTATGGCATCCTTCACCAGGATGGTGATGACGGCCAGACGTTAACATTCCAGAATGTCTTCTTACTGGATACCCCCTATACAGAATATCCGGAAGGTGGTTTGATCTACTACAATATTGTAGACAGTACGAGTGACGGCTACTATCTGACCAATGGTGTAAAAGAAGCAATTACTTGGAAAAAGAGCGGAGAAACTGGCATTATGCACTACTATGACGCCAGTGGAAAGGAATTGGAAATCAACCGCGGCAAGACATATATTTCATTAGTACCGGGAGATGTATGGGCAAACGTTGTAATTCAATGATCCTAAAATGCATCTGCAGACTTGCAGGTGCTTTTTTAATGCAATCAATGTATAGTAAAAGGATGAAAAAGCTCTATTTAAAATATAAAGAACTGTTTGATTACCTTGTGGTGGGTGTACTGACGACTGTCATCAGCTTATTTGTCTATTATCTATGTATCTGGACATTTGCGGATCCGAATAATGCATTTATGCTCCAGGTGGCAAATATTCTCTCATGGATTGCATCTGTTACATTTGCCTATGTAATGAGCAGAAAGTTTGTATTTCATTCGAAGAATAAGAATATTATCAGTGAAATAATTCAATTCTTCCTGTCTAGAGGAGCAAGTTTACTTCTGGATATGGGAATAATGTTTGCTCTGGTCACGGTCTTAAAACAAAATGCAAACATTGCAAAACTGGTATCGCAGGTTGTGGTAATTATAGTGAATTATGTTTTATCAAAATTATTCGTATTTAAGAAGGGTCAAGAATGAAGCGTCATTCTTAATCCTTCTTTTTAAAAGCGCAATATTACATGCATGCTTGAGCTGGTAATTAGAAATTGATGTATTTTGAATACAATAATACTATAATAGACGGCATAGTATTTTTGCCATTGATTTATAGAAATCAAAGAAGAAAGGAAATATGCAGGAAGAAAGATTTACATGGAAAGAGATATTTAAGGGTGCATTGATCCTTTTTGTTATACTTTCAGTAATTTCTCTTCCTTTTTATTATGTTAGAGGTGCAGGATATAACTATACACAGACATTAAGCAAAAAGAAAAGAGTGGCTGCCGAACCTTCTAACACTATTGATGTACTGTTTGTAGGCGACAGTGAAGCTTGGTCTGCCTATGGACCTCTGCAGTTCTATCATGAAGAAGGATTTACTTCATACAATATTGCTACACCTGGACAGTGGATTGGTGACTCGTTATCAATCATTAAGTATACACTGCAGACACAGAGTCCAAAAGTTTTAGTATTTGGTGCCAATACTTTATATAATGCGGTACCTAAGAAGAGTTATTTATTGTCTCAGATGATTCCATTATTTCATTATCATGAATATTTAATTAATTATTTATCTTCTGTTTCCAGCATTGATCAGAATAAAGGTGCTAATCTGTCTTTGGTCGTGAACGCATATAAAGGCACTGCTGATTATATGAACGCAAGTACTGAACTGAAGACCATTGATGATATGAATCTAAAGATATTCAGTGAAATATATCAGCTGTGCATAGAAAATGATATACAAATGGTAGTCGTGGCAGCTCCGTCTGCCATGAATTGGACAACTGGAAAACATCTTGCCGTTGAACAGTGGTGTGAAGAAAATTCGGTAGATTTTATTGACTATAATGATAGTGATAAACAGGCTGAAATTGCATTTGACTGGAGCACAGATACACGAGATAAGGGCGATCATGTCAACGCCAGCGGTTCCATTAAAGTTGATCGTAATCTAGGACCTATATTAAAAGATAAGTATGCACTGCCGGATCATAGAAATGATTCTTCTTTTCAGTCGTGGGAAGATAATTATCAAAACAGCAGATATTATAAACAGGGAGACGGGAAGAAATGACGTATAATTCATTGAAATTCTTAATTGTATTCCTTCCGGTCACAATTTTTATATACCAGAAGGTTCACAGTAAAAATCGCTGGATAGTTCTACTTTTGGCTAACTACATTTTTATGATTTATTGGTCACAGATGCTGGTGCTTTATCAGATTGCCGTGACCATATTGACCTACTATTTTGCTAAAAAGCTTGGAACGATGGGGAAAGCACCTGCTGGAACTGATCACAAAGTGTACAAGAAAAAGAAACATCGTATTCTTGTTCTTGCTGTATTGTCCAATTTAGCATTTTTAATTGTACTGAAATACAGCAATTTTCTTGCGGCTAACATTGCTTCCGTATTTCATAGTGAATATACTGCTGTAAAAATATTGCTTCCAATTGGCATCAGCTATTATACTCTGCAGAATATAAGCTATCTTGTAGATGTTGCAAATAAAAAAGTAAAAGCATCCGACAGCATTTTTCGTTTTGCCCTTTATACAAGCTTTTTTGCAACAATCTTAGAAGGACCTATCACACGATTTGGAGAGATATCGGAAAAATTGTCAGCTGGAGATGATGTAACGCCAGACAATTTTGTACAAGGAATCGAACGAATTACCTGGGGCATGTTTCAGAAGGATATTATTGCGGATCATTTAAATGTAGTTGTTACTGCATTATTCAAGTCATATACACAATCAGGTGCTCTTTGCCTGCTTGCGGCTGTTCTGTGCACGATACAGCTTTATATGGATTTTGCCGGGACAATTGATATTGCGATTGGTGCAGCAAAGATTTTCAATATCACCATAACAGAGAATTTTCGTCAACCGTTCTTTGCAAAGAATGCATCTGATTTTTGGCATCGCTGGCATATAACGTTAGGAACGTTCCTTCGAGATTATGTATTTTATCCGGTTTCTTTGTCAAACCCGATTCAGTATATGACCAAGAAGCTCAAGAAACACAACCATCGTTTACTTGCCAGATATCTTGGCCCTGTAATTGCACTGCTGTTTGTATGGCTGGCAAATGGGTTCTGGCATGGAGCACAGTGGACCTATGTTTTATACGGAATGTACTATTTTTTCTTTATGATAATTGAAATGATTGCAGAAAAACCATTTGAAAAATGGTGTGAGAGGCATCATATGCCTGTTGAAGGCTGGGTTGTTCGTACTTTTCGTTTTATCAAACTGTCCTTTATTGTGGTGATTGGGGAAATGGTATTCAGGGCATTGGATATGAATACTGCCTGGACGATGGTAAAAGCCATATTCACTAATTTTAATGTGGCAGATTTCGTTTTATATTCTGGAAAATTAGGTATGAATGTTGGTAACTGGATCATCGTTGCATCCTGCTTTACTTTGGTTGTAATACGTGATGTTTTAAAAGAAAAACAATATCCAATGAGAGAAAAATTCAATCATCTTCCTAAATATGTAAGATGGGCTCTGTATGATGCTTTAGTATTGTCAATTATCTTCTTTGGAGCTTTTGGCGCAGGATATGATTCTCTGGCGATGATGTATGCAGGTTTCTAGTCATATGATTTATACAGAAAAGTGCTGATTAACGATACTTTTTCTCCAACTTTCAGCAAATTTTCGTATAATTCTAAAATGGTTGCCCTTATAATAGTAATGCTGTGCCGGCCACAGACATGATTATGAGCAAAAGTAACAAAAAAAGGAATATTGTACTATTTTTTGTTCTCCTGGCAGTTCTGCTGGCAGGATTTTCGGTGTTGGTCAGTCCATCTGACTATGAAGCCTATGATATCCTGGCCGTCGAACGTAAAGTGCGTGCTATGGAAAGTGAACCGGAGAACAGCATTGATGTGCTGTTCCTGGGGGACAGTGAAAGCTGCGACGTTTATTCACCGGTTCAGTTATATGGAGAACAGGGATTCACCAGCTATAATACTGGATCACGTGCACAGAGAATTACAGATGTATATGCCATTTTTCAGGAAGAATTAAAGCGTCAGAGCCCAAAAGTCGTTGTTCTTGAAGTAAATACCTTATTTACTAAGGATACGCTGTATAACAGTAAAGACGCAGCGGAAATGTTCATGGAACAGGTCCTGCCAATTACGCATTACCATTCGTTCTATAAGATTGCGGAGATTCCTGAAATTATATCTGGAATGAATACAGAATATGCAAGAGCGTCTGTTTTAAAGGGATTTTGGTACCGTAAGGTTGCTGTTGCATATACGGGTCCAAAAAATTATATGGATTCCAATACAAAGAGAACGTCAATGTCTGATGGTGCACAGTCCTATCTGACAAAGATTGTCGATCTGGCCAAGTCAAAGGGAATAGAAGTCTTATTGGTGGCTTCCCCATCGCCAAAGAACTGGACGGAAGGGAAAAGCCTGTCTATCTCTGACTGGGCTAAAGCAAATGATGTCACTTTCCTGGATCTCAATGAAAAAGTAGATGACATTGGAATTGACTGGTCTACGGATTCCTTGGATAAAGGAGACCATGTCAACTTCTATGGAACACTGAAAGTTAACGCATATATTGGTACAGTATTAAAAGAAAATTATGATTTGATCGATCATCGAGGAGATGCACAGTATCAGGCATGGGATGATCTGTATTCATCAACAAGCATTTATTCAAACATATAAGAAGAGGAGGGAAAAATGACCAATCATAAGGTGACAAAAAAAACAATTATTGGATTTATGGTTGGCTTCTGCATCCTGCTTATGATTGTATGCATTCCTTTCTATTCTTATACCAGCAAAGGATACCAGTTTATTGAAGTCAATCAAAAGAATAAGATGATCAATAAAGAGAAGGAAAATTCTTTGGATGTTCTTTTTCTCGGCGACAGTGAATGCTGGGCTGCCTTTTCACCAATCCAATTGTTTGGAGAGTATGGAATTGCTTCATACAATTGTGCAACTCCCGGACAGTGGACAGGAGATACGGTTGCAGTACTAAAACATGCTTTGAAGAAGCAAAAGCCTTCAGTCATGATATTAGAGACAAGTACGCTGTATTCTTATCCAAATCACAAAAAATATCTCCTGTCACAAACCATTCCAGTGTTTCATTATCACTATGTACTGAAAAATTTTAAACAAAAGTTCGGCGGTGCCCATATGAAGGGTGCAAACATATTGGACACAACTGTGCCATATACTGGCAGTCTTGACTATATGAGCAGCAGCACGGCAGTGCTTCCATTGGACAGCTTGAGTCAGGATTATTTGACTGAAATCCTTCAAATCTGCAAAGACAACAATATCACCTTATTAATGGTGACTTCTCCTTCTGCATTGAATTGGACAGAAGGTAAACACAAGACAGTTGATGCATGGTGCACGCAGCATCAAATTACCTATATTGACTATAACGAAAAGGATGAAATACAGAAGATTTCGATTGACTGGAGCACAGACACAAGAGATGGAGGAGATCACTTGAACCTGAGCGGTTCGAAGAAGATCACATCTGATATAGGTAAATATTTGTCCAAGAACTTTTCGTTGACTGACCATAGAAATGAAGAAAAATATGCAGAATGGGCAAAAACATATGCGGGATCAAAGCTCTATCATGAGGGAAAGAAATGACATTATCGTATAACTCACCATTATTCTTTGCGGCATTCCTACCACTTGTCGCTGTCATATATCAGCTAACGCCTAAGAAATACCGCTGGGCGGTTTTACTGATTGCGGATTATGGTTTCTTCTTTATGTGGTCAAAGTTCCTCCTCTTATATAATGTAGCTACTACGTTTATGACATATCTGTTCGCCCGTAAGCTTTCTTCTATGAAGAAGGCACCAGAGGGGATGGATAGAAAAGTTTTCAAGAAAAAGAAGCATCGGATCTTGGTCGTATCTGTATTATTGAATCTAGCTGTCCTTGTCGTTTTAAAGTATACAAACTTCATCGGTTCTTCAGTCACGAGCTTATGGGGTGGAAGCTTTACGGCTTTAACAATTGCTGTGCCAATCGGCATCAGCTACTATACATTACAATGCATCTCCTACCTTTCTGATGTATCAAATAAAAAGATTGAAGCAGAACATAATTTCTTCAAGCTTGCTTTATACACGAGCTTCTTTCCGACAATCTTGGAAGGACCTATCACACGTTTTAATGAATTGTCTGCAGATCTGTTTGCTGGGTATTCAATTACAGCAGATAATCTGGCTGTCGGATATGAACGTATTATCTGGGGTTTATTCAAGAAAATGGTCATTGCTGACCATTTAGCACCAGTTGTGACTGCTATTTTCAGAGATCATTCCGATAATGGCGGTCTCTGTCTGATTGGTGCGGTGTTCTGCACGATACAGTTGTATATGGATTTTGCGGGTACCATTGATATTGCAATTGGTGCCGGTAAGATCTTTGGAATTACAATCACTGAAAACTTCCGTCAGCCTTTCTTTGCCAAGAATGCCGGAGACTTCTGGCATCGCTGGCATATCACATTGGGAACCTTCTTCCGCGACTATATTTTCTATCCTGTTTCATTATCCAAGCCAATCCAGAATCTGACCAAGCATTTAACGAAAAAAGGTCATAAACTGCTGGCTCGATACCTTGGACCTTCCATTGCATTGTTATGTGTATGGCTGGCCAATGGCTTCTGGCATGGACCATATTGGACATATGTTTTCTATGGCATATATTACTTTGTGTTCATGATCATCGAAATGTTTGCGGAGAAGCCATTTGAGACTTGGTGCGAAAGACACAATTTGAATGTAAATGGATGGGGCATCAGGACATTCCGCTTCATTAAGCTGTTCATTATTGTTATCTTTGGTGAAATGTTCTTCCGTGCATCTACATTCGCTCTAGGCTGGAAGATGTTCAGCAATATCTTTGTGAGTTTTAACTGGAAGGGATGTGTCTCCACACTTCCGTATTTAGGCATGGATGTGTGGGATTATGTAACGGTATCTTTAGCATTTATTGTTGTAATCATTGTCAGTGTATTGAAGGAAAAGAAGTACCCGATCCGTCAGAAGTTTGAAGGCATGCCTTTGGCTGCTCGCTGGGGAATTTTGTATGCATTGATATTTGCGGTTATACTATTTGGTGCATATGGACCTGGTTATGATGCAGTTGCAATGATGTATGCCGGGTTCTGATGAAAGCAGGTTTTATGAATAAGAAGAATGTATTGCAGTGGCTGGAAGACAGTGCACGCGTCTATCCGGAAAAAACAGCGTTTGCGGATCCTTCCAGAGAAATAACATATATACAGCTGGTCACCAATGCCCAGAAGATAGGGTCTTTTCTGGCAGAGAAAATTGCTATGAATGAACCGGTATCCTTCTACTTAGAAAAGAGTGTATTAGCAATTTCCGGAATGTTCGGTGCCGTATACGCCGGTGGATTCTATTCTTTATTGGATACCAGACAGCCGGAAGTACGTTTATATAAAATATTAGATGTATTGGAATCAAAGATCCTGTTAACGGATGAAGAAAACTTTGCCAAGGCACAGGAACTGTTTGCGGAAAGAGAGATTGAGATCGTCAAGATTGAAGATATCTTGAAGAAGGCAGCAGTCAATCATTCCGTGTTGGACAGGATCCGCTCAGATGCCATGGACACTGATCCTTTATATGTCAACTTTACATCTGGTTCAACGGGGACCCCAAAGGGTGTGACTGTCTGCCACCGCAGCGTCATTGACTTCATTGAGATCCTGGATCAGACGTTTGGCATCCGCAAAGATGATATTATCGGCAACCAGGCACCGTTTGACTTTGATGTATCGGTGAAGGATATCTTCTCCGGCATTTATACGGGTGCGACAGTTATGATCATTCCGCGTGAATATTTTTCCAATCCAACATTATTAATGGATTATCTTTGTGACCGCCATGTAACGGTTCTGATCTGGGCTGTCAGTGCGATGTGCTTTGTCTCCATCATGAATGGCTTTGGCTATAAGATTCCAAGTGATGTCCGTCTGATTATGTTCAGCGGCGAAGTCATGCCAATTAAGCAGCTGAATAAGTGGAGAGCGGCACTTCCAAATGCCACCTATGTCAACTTATACGGTCCGACCGAGATTACCTGCAACTGCACCTTCCATGTCTTAGAGAACAGAGAATATGCCTTGGATGAGAACATTCCGATTGGCAGATCCTTCTCTAATGAGAAAGTCTTCTTATTGGATGAGGAAGACCACCTGGTCACTGCTCCAGGTATGCAGGGTGAAATCTGTGTTTCCGGCACATGTGTTGCTTTGGGGTACTATAAAGATGAAGAGAAGACAAAGGCTGTCTTCACTCAAAACCCATTGAACAAGAAGACGTATGAGCGGATCTACCGTACTGGCGATCTCGGCAAATATCTAGAGAATGGAGAGCTGGTCTACACATCTAGAAAAGATTTCCAGATCAAGCATCTGGGACATCGTATTGAACTTGGTGAAATTGAAACAGCAGTACAGGCGAGAAGAAGTATTACCAGAGCCTGCTGCCTGTATGACCAGACAAAGAAACGGATCCTGCTGTTCTATACAGGTGACAGAGAAGGCAAGGAACTGCTGACAGAACTGAGAGATATCCTGCCGCCGTTCATGCTGCCAAATAAGCTGACACAGCTGGAAGAAATGCCGATGACAAAGAATGGTAAAATTGACCGTAATCAGTTAAAAGCACTTGGAGGAATCAAGTAATGTTAAAAGAGAAGGAACTTTCAAAGATTGCGGAAGAATATGGCACGCCATGCTATGTTTTTGATCTGGCTTCTTTGAAGGAGAGAGTTGCAGAGATGAGAAGGATTGCGGATGGCAGATACCACCTATGCTATTCCATCAAGGCAAATCCGTTTCTGATCCCTGTCATGGCAGAGTTTGTCGACCATCTGGAAGTCTGCTCACCAGGAGAACTGTCCATCTGCGAGAACCTCCATGTAGCACCGTCTAAGATCTTGTATTCAGGTGTCAACAAGACACCAGTGGATATCAAGGAAGCGATGACATATGGCGTCGATATCTTCACCGCTGAATCATTGAAGCATATGCATGAAATCAGTGAAGAGGCAGTACGCGAGAACAAGACTGTACCTGTACTTCCTAGACTGAATGCCGGATCACAGTTTGGCATGTCAAAGAGTGATTTATTATATGTGATTGATCATCCAGAAGAGTTCCCAAATACTGTGATCAAGGGCATCCATTACTTTGCCGGAACGCAGAGGAAAAATACGACCAAGCAGCTGAAGGAACTGGATCTGTTAAAAGATCTGTACCACGAGATTGAAACAGAACATGGGCTGAAGCTGGAGAAGCTTGAATATGGTCCAGGACTATGTGTATCCATGTTCGATAAGGATAACTACAGTGATACATTGAACCCATTAAGGGACATTCATGAAGAATTATGTTCTATCAGTGAGACAGCGGATCTGACAATTGAAATGGGAAGATTCTATGCTACATACTGCGGGACCTACATTTCCCGGGTCATGGACCTGAAGGAAAATGAAGGTGTGAATTACTGTATTATTGATGGCGGCATCAACCATATCAACTATTATGGCTCCATGATGGGCATGAACAGTCCAGTCATGCAGCATATCAAGACAACTTCTGATACAGAAGACAAAGAATGGTGCATCTGCGGATCATTATGTTCCACCAATGATGTTGAGATCCGTGCCTTTAATGGGAAGGGGCTTTCCATCAATGACCTGCTGGTCTTCAACAATATTGGTGCGTATTCCATTACTGAAGGCATCTATCTGTTCTTGAGCAGAACAATGCCGAAGATCATCCTGAGAAATGATGAAGATGATTATGTGGTTGCCAGGGACTTCATGGAGTCCAGTATCTTGAATACACCTGCAATTAGTGTAAAATAGGGCATGTAAAGAGGTAAATACAATGGATGAATTAATTGGTTTATTAGAAGATATTAAAGAAGATGTTGATTTCGCTAATTGTGAAACATTGATTGATGATCATATTCTGGATTCATTTGATATCCTGCAGATCATCTCTACATTGAATGACAATTACGACATTTCCATTCCTGCTTCAGAAATTGTTCCGGCAAACTTTAATTCAGCTAAGTCACTGCTGGCAATGGTCCAGAGATTACAGAACGAACAGTAAAAAAATGCGCGAGAGCGCATTTTATAGTTGTACAACAGCCGCAGCAATTCCGCCATCATGAGAGATGCTGACATCAATTTCTGGGTGATCTTTAATGTAAGGCTTTCCATTATCAGAGGTTAAACATGCATACGTTAAGTAATTTTGATCCTGAGTAGCCTTGAATATGGCTTCTTTGACGGCAAATCTACCGGCAAGATACTCCTTTTTACCTGCTTCGGTGTGCCTGCCGAGCAGTTCTTCCTGCTCTTCTGGGGTCAGAACCAGTTTAATAAAAGCGTCTTTGAGTTCGACCCTGTTGATCTGTACAATATCAATCCCTATCATTCACATATTATCCCACAAATAGTTCTTTTGTTGCATCAGTTTGTGAGGGAATGTAAAATAGGAGGGAAAAGGAAGCAGAAATGTCCGAAAACAACGAAAAGAAAACAAAAAAGATTCTCAATAAAAAGGGAAAAATAGTACTGGATATTATTCTGGTAGCTGCTTTAATCGTGGCTGGTTTTTCAGGATATAAACTTGTTTCAGGATTAATAGGATATAAAGAAGCAGATAATAAATACGATACATTGAAAACAGAAGCCAAGCAGGAAGCTACAGCGTCCAGTACTGCTTCTGCAGCAGCGAATAAATCATCGATTGACTGGGATTATCTGAAACAGCAGAATGAAAATGTTGCGGCATGGATTACATTGCCTGACAGTGTAATTGATTATCCTGTAACATACAGTGATGATAATTCATATTATCTGGACCATCTGTTTGATGGGACACCGAACTATGCTGGATGTGTCTTTATTGATTATCGTAATTCCAGAGGATTTACAGATAAGAATACAGTATTCTATGCGCACTATATGTATAACGGTGAAGGCAGAATGTTTACAGCACTGAATAACTATATTGATCAGTCCTATTATGATTCACATAAAGTGTTTACCATAGACACACCAACTGCTCTATATCAGGTGGAAATAGTTGCCGGTATTGAAACGGTTGGTACAGCAGATTATGTGCATCTGACATTTGACACAACAGATGACTTTACCAGCTATGTAAACAGTTTTGTGGAGAACAGTACATTCACTTCAGGTGTTACTGTGAGTGCATCTGATCAATTAATTACATTGTCTACGTGTTCGCCAAAGAATAGTGATGGCAGATATGCTTTAATAGGAAAATTGGAAAAAGTAAAAGACTATGACAAATAAACCAACACCCAAGAAGTATAAGAGAGTAGTTAGTTCACGATTTTTATGGTTTGTTTCTGTGCTGGCAGGCATTACCTTTCTCGTTACTTTCGGATTGACACCAGTTTTTCCTTTGAAATGGACTCTGATTGTTGCATGTGCATTGATCGTTGTTTTTATATTGACGTTTTTTCTCAGTTTAAAAACAAAACCAAGAAATATCTTTACAAAAACAGTAAATATCATTCTAATCATAGTGCTTCTGATTGGAACAATATTGATTCCATATGAAGTAGATAAAGTTTCGGGATTATTGAACCAGGTAACTGATGAAAAAACAGTAATCAATGTATATCGAATGACTGATTCTTACGCAAAGACAAATGGTTTTACAAAAGTCTTTGAATATACCAGTGCCAGTGACGATGGCAAAGTCAGTGATTTAAGCACTCTTAAAGAAGCAACTTTTATTACCTCTATGAACCAAGACGCGGATAATTCAACATATGCATTGTCTGAATTGAAAAATGCATTTAACAGCAATGTCAGTTCAATTGACCGTGATTCATTCATTGATGCGGCTGCATCTCTTTATAATCATGACGGCGATTTCCTTATTATGCCGGCATCCTATCAGACTACACTGGAAGATTCGACGACCTATAAGAATTTTGCAAATGACACAGAGATCGTCTATTCCTTTACCAGAACGACAGAAGCGAAGAAAACGGTTCAGGGTGATACAACTTTGACAAAAGCTCCATTTACCATCTTCTTTGGCGGAAATGATCAAACGGGTGCACTGAGCCTGAAGGGACGTACGGATGTATGCATGATTGTTACAGTCAATCCAAGTACACATCAGGTAGCAATTGTTAATATGCCGCGTGACTCGTATATTCCTAATCCATATTATGGCAGCGGTGATAGTTCCTATGATAAGCTGACACATTTGGGACTGGTTGGAATTGATAATACTTTAAATGGTCTGGGAAATTATCTGGATGAGCCTATCAATAATTATTTAATTCTGAACTTCGATACCTTCCAGCATATCATTGATGCGTTGGACGGTGTCTGGATCAACAACCCTTATGAATTCACTGCTTTAGACGGAGAAACATTCCCAGAGGGAGACATTAACTTAAGCTCTGAAATGGCATTGATGTATGTCAGAGAAAGAGAAGGGCTTCCAGATGGTGACTTTGGCAGAAATATGCATCAGCAGATTGTCATGAGTGCCATTATTGACAAAATTACAAGTCCGGAAGGAATCCTGAAGTTCAATTCAATCTTGGATTCCATTAAGGGAGAGTTCCTTACCAATGTTTCTTCAGAAGCATTATATGGATTGGTGAATAAACAGCTGAATGAAAGTATTTCTTGGAATATTGTAAAATATCACGTTGAAGGATTGACTGGTGATGAAATATGCGCATCTGCACCAGGCGAGAAATTATCAGTTGTTTATCCATATACAAATCAAGTGACATTTGTGAAGAATGTGATTAATCAGATTGATGATGGCCAAATCGTTAAGCAGGAAGAACTGCCGACGGGAAGCTACAGTACGGAAACGTCTTCGACAACAACGAAAAAGTAATAAAGTGGGTGATTAATAAACCCACTTTTCATATGGGCAGGTCTCCAGCTTTTTTGGTTCATTAGTTCATACAGTGATATAATTCATGCAGGCAAACAGGGGATAGAATGAGAAAAATACGTCTGACAAAAAGCAGAGTGACAGGTATTTTGACCATTGTGGTCGGTTTATTAGTCATGGGTGTCTTTTTGGGAGAACTCTACGCCCGTTCGGCAGTTGATGAACAATATAATAATTCACTGGATAAACTGGAAATGGCGGCAGCCAAACTCTCAGACAATCAGACAGAAGCACAGGAGAATGAAAAGATCTTTGATGAATTCTCGATTGGACGAGCGTCTATCCTTTCTTATTACCTGGATCAGAATCCAGCGGAAACAGATCTGAGTTGGTTTGTAACACAGTGCCATGTGGAAGAATACTATCTTTTTGATGCGCAGGGAAACATGGTGGATCATTCAGGTCATGCCTGGGATAAGAACGAAGCAGAAATGAAGACACTGCTGAGTGCCCGTATGCCGGTCATGATCGGTGCTGTAAAGTATTATTACAGTACGTTGAAGAACGGTGGGTCATTGATCGTCGGACGGACATACACAGATGAATACAATGATCTGCTGAAGATAGAATCACCGGAGTATTCTTTAGGTTCGATTGTGGTTGGTGAAACAGGATATATTGCAGAAGTGTCACTGAGTGACGATACGATTCTTTATGCGAAGAATACGGCTGAGATTGGAAAGAAATCAACTGAAATCGGTCTGGATTCAACAGTATTATCAGATGGCTATTCTGGCAAAATTGAAATCAATGGGAAATATAATTATGTTGTAACAAAACGGATCGATAACAATATGTTGATTGCTGTTGTCCCATGGAGCGAGATCCAGTCCAATTATAGCGACATTGAACTGCTGAATATTCTGCTGGTTTCTATTACAATGATATTCCTTCTAATCTATGCTGAATTGATCCGTAAGGAAATGGCGCAGACCAAGCCTTCACCAGATGACTACAAGCAGATTGGAAAGCATTTGTATCTGAATAAGAAGATCATGTCCAGAATGAAGAATGTCGTGGTCATGGGAATTATCATTGTATTCATCATGACCTATTATCTGCATACACTTTCTCCATTGTCGCATCAGGGAATCAAGAATGAGATCAAGGTGGATGCAGTATCTGAAATACTGGATGTGAATGAACAGCGGATTCAGAGCCTGAAGGATCAATATACAAAAGAATATACAGAAAGAGCGCAGAACATATCGTATCTGCTGTATAAAGACCCAGCATTAGTATCGAATGAAGCATTCAGTGAGATTGCCAGCAGAGGCGGTATTGAAGCAGTGTATCTCTTTGATGAGAATGGGCATGTAACCACTTCAAATAAGGCATATCTGAACTATACATTGAGTACGAATGAAGTAGATGACTCCTATCAATTCTGGGATGTCATCAATGGGTATCAGCCTGTTGTTGCACAGATTTCAGGGGATGGGGACAGCTACGAACAGTTTATCGGTGTCTCCCTTCAAAATTCTCTTGGCATGCTGGAAATCAAATTGAACTCAACAGTCATGGCAGAAAGACTGAAGACAACGCAGCTGAGCTATGTCCTGTCACACATCGCAGTGATCAACAAAGGAACAATGGTCGCTGTCAACGCAGAGACACAGAACTTCGACTATATCTCTGAAGAGAAGTTGATTGGACATTCTGCTGCAGAATACGGCATGAAATCAGAAGCATTCACTGATGGTTATGAAGGATTCCAGACGATTGCCGGTACCAAGTATATGATGAATGGTATCCTGCGCGGTGATGACTATATCTACTGTGCGGTGCCGCTAGCTTCCATTTACAGCAGCCGGATCAGTTCAACCTTATGGACGACGGTAATCTGCGGACTGATCATGTTTGCAATCACAATGATGCTGGTGCTGAATAAAGAACCGGATGAAGCTGAGATTCAAGCTGAAGTGGATGAAGAAAATGCTCACAAAAAAGACGGTAATGCGGCTTTCTTCAAGCATAATACAATTGATGGAACAAAGAGGTTAGTACAGTCTGCGACCAGCAGATATGAAACACATATCTCATGGGATGATAAGACATCGGAACAGAAGTTATATTCTGTCATTGGCTGGACAATCATTCTGCTGGCGATCCTGATTGTCATTAACACAATGACAATTGATCCTAATGAGACACATTCTGTCTTAGCTTATGTATTGAGCCAGAAATGGGAGAAGGGCATCAACATCTTCTCATTGACCTTCGTATTGTTGACGATGCTGGAAGTAGTTGTAGTGACCTGGGCAGTGCGCAAGACTATCCTTCTTGTCTTAAGAAAATTCGGTGCCCGCAGCGAAACCATTGGACGGCTGCTGGACAGCTTCTTGAAATATGCGGCAGTCATCGGCGGTATCTTCTACTGCCTAGGAGCAATGGGTTTAGACTCTATGTCATTATTAGCTTCTGCAAGTATTTTAGGATTGATGCTGTCATTTGGTGCACAGTCGCTGATTGGTGATATCCTAGCAGGAATATTCATTGTCTTTGAAGGAGAGTTCCGGGTCGGCGACATCGTTACAATTGGTGACTGGCGCGGTACCGTTGTAGAGATTGGCATCCGCACAACCAAAGTACTGAGCGGCGGTCATGATGTGAAGATCTTCAATAACTCTGAAATCAAGCAGGTCATCAATATGACCAAGCAGTACTCTACGGCAGTCATTGATGTTGGTATTGACTACAATGAATCTCTGGAAAGAGTGGAAGCAGTCCTGAAGAAAGAACTTCCGCATATCCGTGAACATGTGCCGGCAATCATTGAAGGACCGTATTACAAGGGCGTGACTTCATTGGGAGATTCTTCAGTCAATATTCGAATCCTGGCAGAATGTCATGAAAAGGACAGAATCCAGGTTGTCCGTGATATGAACCGTGAGATCAAGCTCTGCTTTGATCGGAACCACATTTCTATTCCTTATCCGCAGATTGTGGTCAATCAGCCGGCACAGACAACAGAAGCAACGAACGAAGATAAAATGAATGCAAACAAGTTCCTGCATGAGCAGAAGGAAGCCAGCAAGAACCTGACCGAAACACATGAAGACTAAATAGAAAAGAGAAAACAAATGTACACAATCAAAGACTTATATGACTTAGATCATACCCTGGCAAGGGATTATCTGTCACAGTATCAATATCCATGGGAGGCATTAAAGGGAATCAAGGACTTCATTCTGGCGTTAGGACCAACACTTCCAAAGGATGAATACACTGAGGTAAGTGAACATGTCTGGGTCCATAAGACAGCCCATGTCTTCCCAAGTGCATATTTAGGCGCACCATGCATTATCGGCCCGAATACAGAAGTACGGCACTGTGCATTTATCCGTTCCAGTGCATTGGTCGGTGCAGACTGTGTTGTTGGCAACAGTGTTGAATTAAAGAATGTTATTCTTTTTGACCATGTACAGACACCGCACTACAACTATGTAGGTGATTCCATTCTTGGCTACTATTCACATATGGGGGCAGGTTCTATTACCTCTAATGTGAAGAGTGACAAGCAGCTGATTGTTGTTCATGACCGCTTCAATAATGAAAATATTGAAATTGGTCTGAAGAAGATGGGCGCAATGCTGGGAGACCACGTGGAAGTTGGCTGCAACAGTGTCCTGAATCCAGGAACTGTAATTGGCAGGAACTGCCGTGTCTATCCAACAAGCTGTGTCAGAGGCGTAATTCCAGAAAACAGCATCTGGAAGAATGATGGGACTGTGATTCATCAGAAATAATAGTAATTCAGAGTGCTCTTAATCACCGAGAGCACTTTCATTTTTCCTGGAATGGAAGTTTACAATCTAAAATGATAGAATATCTGCTGTATTGCAAATTGGAAATTGTGGAGAATTTAAATGCGCTTATTATATATCGACCCTGGAACAGGGAGTATGTTGTTCACTATCCTTATTGGATTGATTGGTGCGGGTATCTATTCCTTCCGCATGCTTTTTGTGAAGATACGGTTTGTTGTCAGCGGCGGTAAGAAAGTCGCAGTCAATCAGAACAAGATTCCTTTTGTGATATTTGCTGACCATAAGAGATACTGGAGTGTTTATGAGCCAATCTGCAGGGAAATGGACCGCAGAGGACTGGATGTTGTTTATATGACTGCTTCACCGGATGATCCAGGGCTGAAGAATCCATATCCGCATGTGAAGGGACAGTTCATTGGTGAAGGAAATAAAGCTTTTGCAAAATTGAACTTCCTGAATGCCGGAATCGTAATCTCTACAACACCAGGACTGGATGTTTATCAATGGAAGCGTTCCAAGGAAGTGCAGTACTATGTGCATGTGCTCCACGCAGCTGGTGAAGTCACGATGTATCGCATGTTTGGTATCGATTACTATGATGCAGTGCTGCTTTCAGGACAGTTCCAGGAAGATGATATCCGCAACTTAGAGAAATTAAGAGATCTTCCGAAGAAGGAATTAGTGAGAGTCGGCATTCCTTATATGGATGAAATGCGCAAGAGATTGGTGGAAGCAGGACCAGTACCTGAACATCCAATCACTGTTCTTCTGGCACCATCCTGGGGACCGGAAGGTCTGCTTACAAAATTCGGAGATAAGATCATTCAGCCATTATTAGATACTGGCTTCCATGTCATTATCCGTCCTCATCCACAGTCATTCACTTCTGAAAAAGATATGATTGATGGATTTATGAAGAAATATCCTGCTTCTGATCAGCTTGAATGGAACAGAGACAATGATAACTTTGAAGTTCTGCGCAGAGCGGATCTGATGATTTCAGATTTCTCGGGTGTCATCTTTGATTACACACTGGTCTATGATAAGCCGGTCATTTATACAGCAGCACAGATCGATACAGATGTCTATGATGCATGGTGGCTCGATACACCAATCTGGACAACAGAAATCCTGCCGAAGATTGGCCATGTATTGAATGAAGATGATATTGGTTCTTTAAAAGAAGTAATCGAAGAATGCCTTCATGATACACGTTATGCCAAGGGCAGAGATCAGGCTCGTAAAGAGTGCTGGTGTTTTGAAGGAGAAGGTGCAGTCAGAGCTGTTGATTATCTGGCAGCAAAGCAGAAAGAATTAGATTCTTCGGAGGAACAGGCATGACTTTTGGTTCTATCTTATATACAATCCTGATCAGTCCTCTGCAGATGCTGTTTGAATTCATCTTTGATTTTGCCCAGCAGTTTACAAATGATTATGGCATTTCGATTATTGTTCTGAGCTTGGTCATGAATTTCCTTGTCCTTCCTTTATATAAACGTGCAGATGCAATGCAGGCGGAAGAAAGAGACACGGAAGCAAAGCTTCATAAGGGATTAGCACATATTAAAAAAGCATTCTCCGGTGACGAGAGAATGATGATCCAGCAGACTTACTACAGACAGAATCACTATAAGCCTACAGATGCATTCAAAGGATCTGTATCGCTGTTCTTGGAGATTCCTTTCTTTATTGCGGCTTATCAGTTCTTATCAAAAATGTCTGCTCTGCAGGGTGTTCCGTTTGGCCCGATTACAGATCTGGGCAGCCCGGATGGATTGATTGCCATCGGTGGAATGTCGATTAATTTACTGCCGATCATTATGACAGCAGTGAACTTGGTGTCATGCATCATCTATACCAAGGGCTTTCCAATGAAGACAAAGATCCAGCTGTACGGCATGGCTGTCTTCTTCTTCTTTTTCCTGTACGATTCTCCAGCCGGACTATTGTTCTACTGGACATTGAACAATGTATTCTCACTCGTGAAGAATATCTTTTATAAACTGAAGAATCCTGGTTTGATTTTGACGTGGATGGCTTCTGTAACTGGAATTGCATTGCTGCTGTATACACTGTTCATTTCAACAGCTGCAGCAGAAGATAATATTATTTTGGTTCTGATCAGTTTAGGTCTGCAGTATCCAGTCGTTAAAATGGCGGTACACAGCAGACATCCATATGAAGATGAAAAGAACAAAGCAGCCGTGCCAAATACAAAAATGTATCTTCTGGCTGCATTGCTGCTGGCGGTAATCTTTGGTGCTTTGATTCCTTCTTCTGTGGTGAGTTCTTCTCCGCAGGAATTTGTAGACTTGTATAACTTCCATAATCCATTATGGTATGTGGTCAGTGCTTTCTGCCTGTCCTTTGGAACATGTCTGATCTGGTTTGGTGTATTCTACTGGCTTTCTTCGAAAAAAGGCAAAGTCATGTTTGAGAAAGTGATGTGGATCTTATGCGGCATCAGCATCATGGATTACATGTTCTTTGGTACAAAGTTTGGCACATTATCCTCTGCACTGGTATATACTGCAGGATTCAAGATTACGGGTGTTGAGATGCTTGCCAATGTCGGCCTGATCATTATCCTCTGCATTGTTATGGCAGTCACTTTCAACCGTTACAAGAAATTTACAGCAGGTGCATTGGCAACCGGCATCATTGCGATTGCAGGCATGTCTGTTGTGAATATGAACAAGATTAGCACTGCTGTATCTCCATTAAAGGAACAGGCAGCAGAGATTGCCGAAGATACACCGAACTTCACTTTAAGCAAAACTGGAACGAATGTTGTTGTCTTTATGCTGGACCGTGCGATGGGACCGTATATTCCATATCTGCTGAATGAAGACCTGCAGCTGGAACAGCAGTTCGACGGCTTTACGTATTATTCCAATACATTGTCTTATGGCTGGCATACGAACTTTGCTTCAGCAGCACTGTTTGGCGGCTATGAATATACACCGACAGAATTAAATGCAAGAAGCAGTGAATCCTTAGTAGATAAGCAGAATGAAGCACTGAAGGTCATGCCGGTTTTGTTTGATCAGAATGGATATAATGTCACTGTCTGTGATGTGCCTTACGGCAACTATCAATGGATCACTGATTTATCAATCTATGATGAGTATTCAAATATCAACAAATATCATACAATCGGCAGATTCAATGACTCTGCTGCAAACAACGCAGTATACACCAACAATCTCCGCAACTTCTTCTGCTACAGCTTGATGAAGTCGTCCCCTCTGCCATTCCAGGTATTCCTCTATGACAGCGGCACCTATTTCCAGCAGAAGAACATCAATGAATATGGGTCACAGGAATGGGGCTCTGATGGAACCGCTACTGGATATGATCAGACATTTATGGACAACTATAATGTCCTGAAGAATCTGTCGAACATGACCAATATCACCGAGGAAGAATCAAATAACTTCCTGATGATGGATAATGAGACAACACATGCAGAAACAATTCTACAGGAACCTGAATATGAGCCTGAGGCAAAGGTAGACAACAGAGAGTACGATGCTGAGAACAGCGACCGGTTTACAGTCAATGGAGAAACGATGGATATGTCAGACGGAGAGAGCCTGCCGACATATCACATCAACATGGCTTCTCTGAAACAGATGGGCAAATGGTTCGATTACATGCGTGCAAACGGTGTCTATGACAACACTAGAATCATCCTTGTGGCAGATCATGGCTTCCCATTGGGACAGTTCGATGAATTGAAACTGAAAGATGGAGATACAACCATTGAAGATCTGGAATCCTATGCACCGTTGTTGATGGTCAAGGATTTCAACAGCACCGGTTTTACAACATCAGATGAATTCATGACAAATGCGGATGTGCCTACAATTGCGACCTCAAATGTGATTGAGAATGCGGCGAACCCATTTACAGGCAATCTCATTACCAATACCGCAAAGCAGGGAACGCAGTATGTCATATCTTCAACCAATGCAGCAGACTGGGATACAAGCAGAAATAACGGCTATCAGTTCCTGCCGAACAACTGGTTCTCAGTCCATGACAACATCTGGGATATCAATAACTGGAAACAGGAAGCACAGATGTCCACCAGCCCTACAAAGTAAATGAAAAGGATTTCTTCCAATGTTGGAAAAAATCCTTTTTCTTATAGCTGACTGATCAGTCCATCAACTGCTTCTTCTTTTGTCATAAAGGAAATGACAAAGCGTACAGCAGTATGTGTATCATCCACTTTGCCCCATGATTCAAAGGCAAAGTTCTGTGCAAGTTCCTTCATCTTAACATTGGATAAGATTGGGAAGATCTGATTTGTCATAGCAGGGAAATAGAACGCATATCCTTTTTCTTGCAGTGCATTTGTCAATTTATCTGACAGGTCAATTGCATGCTTTGCAATGGTGAAGTATCTGTTGTTGGTGAACAGTTCTTCAAACTGGATACCGAGCATTCTTCCTTTTGCCAGCATGCCGCCTCTCTGCTTGATGTTGTAGCGGAAGTCTTTTTTGTATTTGTCATTGGTGATGACAACGGCTTCACCGAACAATGCACCGACTTTGGTGCCGCCGATATAGAATACATCACAGAGATTGGCAATATCCTGAATGGTCACATCGTTGGTGCGTGCCATTAAGCCATAGCCTAAACGTGCGCCGTCAATGAACAATGGAATGTCATACTTCTGACATACAGCATACAGATCTGTCAGCTGTTTTTTTGAATACAGTGTGCCGGATTCTGTAGGGAAGGAAATATATACAATTCCTGGCTGAACAGTATGTTCAACAGATTCTCCATGATAGTGATCTTCAATCAGCTGTTCGACCTGAGAAGCAGTGATTGTTCCGTCTTTGGTCGGCAGTGTCAGGCACTTATGTCCTGTTGCCTCCAAGGCGCCGGTCTCATGGACATTGATATGCCCTGATTCAGCACAGACTGCTCCCTGGTAATGTTTCAGAATGGAATCAATCACGGTGATGTTAGCCTGTGTGCCGCCGACTAAGAAATGCACATCCGCATCTTCTCTTCCGATAGTCTCTTTGATCAATGCACGGGCATGTTCACAATGTGGATCAATCCCGTATCCCTGGGTCTGTTCTTCATTGGTGCGCTGCAGAGCTTCAAGGATCTCTGGAATGCAGCCTTCGATGTAGTCACTGTCAAAACGTATCATAATGCAGTCCCTCGCTTTTCGTACTATAATACTTTAGCGCAAAGGAGAAAGCAATGAACAGCAAAAAGCTATCAAAAGTACTATTTATGTTGATTCTCGTTTTGGTTGTATTTTCAATGGTGCTGTCCATGTTCAGGTAAGTATGAAAAGATATTCGCAGAGTGAAATTGCTGCTATGGCAGAGATATTAAAAAATGACGGTGTCCTGTCAGTTCCGACAGATACTGTTTACGGTGTGTGTGCACGCATGGATTCAGAAAAGGCACAGGAGAATCTGAGGGATGTGAAGCACCGTCCTTTGACTAAGGCATTTCCTGTGATGTGTGCGGATGAAAATCAGATCAAAGAGATTGCCTATGTAGATGACAGAGCAGAGAAACTGATCCGTGCCTTTATGCCGGGTCCGGTTACCTTTATCTTAAAGAAGAAGGAAGAAGTGCCTGCCTATGTCAACGGCGGTATGGAGACATTGGCTATCCGTATGGCAACCAGTGATGCTTTGCGAGAATTGATCAAGGCAGCAGGTGCACCGGTCTTTATGACCAGTGCCAACCAGTCTGGAGAACCAGTATGTACATCTCTGGATGAGATTGAAAAGTCCTGTCCGACATTGGACGGCATGATGGAAGGAAATGTTTCCTTTGGAGAAGCAAGCACCATCATCGACTGCACAGGAAGCGAGCTGAAGATCCTGCGTCAGGGACCGGTCACAATAGAACAGATTGAAATGGTACTGCAGTAAATTTCAGATTCAGGAACACGGTGAATCTGTTTATCAAATACAATGGACATACAGGAGAAATGACGTATGAGTAAAATTGTGTTCTTGGATGTGGATGGGACATTGATCGACTATGAGGCGAAACTGCCGGCTTCCGCTGCCAAGGCAGTTGAAGAAGCAAGAGCGAACGGACATCTGATCTATCTGTGTACCGGATGCTCAAAGGCTGAGATAGCCCAGCGGCATCTATGTGAAACAGACGGTATGATCGGCGGCAACGGTGCCTATGTTGAATCCGAAGGAAAGGTCGTCATGCATCAGGGACTGACTAAAGAAGAGACAAAGCACATTGTTGACTGGTGCAATGACCGTCACTTAGGCTTCTACTTGGAAGCCAACCGCGGTATGTACTGCAATGACTATATGCTGGAACAGGGACCGGAGACCATGATCAAATATTCTCTTGGCAAAGGTGCGGATCTTGAAAAAGCAAAGAAGAGTGCCAGCGGCTTTGTGGACAGCTTCATTCATCTGCAGGGAGATGCTCTCTACAGAGATGATGTAAATAAGATTTCCTTTATTCTTTCATCCTATCAGGATCATCTGGATTCGAAGGAAGAGTTCCCGGAATTGGTTGCCAATACCTGGGGCGGCAAGGGAGAAGAAGCACTGTTCGGTGACTTAGGCCCAGCCGGAATCACCAAGAAACATGCAATTGATGTTCTGCTGAAGTATCTGAACAGGAACAGTGAAGATACAATTGCGTTCGGTGATGCAAAGATTGATATCTCGATGTTTGAATTATGCAGTTACAGCGTAGCAATGGGGAATGCAGGACCTGAATGCAAGGCGGCAGCAGACTATGTAACTACGGATGTCAATGACAACGGGCTGGAGAATGCTTTCCGTCATCTTGGCCTGATCAAATAAAAGGAAGCATCACTGCTTCCAGTATTTCAGAATTTCTCTTAGATCACCCTGAGCGGTGATCTTTTCTTTGAGTACCTGATTGTTGTCGTAATAGCTGTCATCAGCCAACACCTTGCGGAAATTCTCGTATAGATTACCCATGGTCAGTTCATCTTCATAAAGATATCTGCCGATGCCGTTCCTTTGAACAGCCTGGCCGTTGTACATTCTTGCATATTCATGCGAAGAAATGATGACCTGCGGAATTGCCTGGGCAATACATTGATTTGTATAGTAGTCATTGCCGTCATGGATGACACAGATGGAACCAGGAATCAGATCTGCTCTTGGATGGGCTATGAAGTGAATATTCTGGATCTTCTGCGGCTTGCAGCCAGGATACCAGGCATAGACAGCATATGGGGCACCAAGGAAGGCGTCTGCCAGGATCTTTCTGAGCGCAAGAGAAGTCCGGTGAACATCTGGAAAGAAGACACAGACACGGTTGGTCAATCCTTTACGCATTGGATAGACAGAAGCGACTCCTATGCGGTGCACATCGGTCTGAATGGTGAACGGCTGCGTTTCAACCGGACCGAAGCCAAAGCGGTTCTGGCACTGGGCATAGATCTCTTTTAAGGAAAGGACCTGTTCCAGACGGTAGGAAGATAAAAAAGCATTATATTCTTTTAAGGTTGTGCTTGGAAAGACAACCGTCTTATACATCGCGGAATTAACAACAGCATCTACCGGGATGGTCTTTAACCTGCCGGCGGAAACGGCTGCCAGGCGGTCAATGGTCAGGATCCGGTCTGGCTGAAAATGGTCAATGGCTTCTAAAAGAAGCGACATATCTTCATTGAGATAATCCTCATCAATCGCACCATGGTTGTACATCCACTCTTCATAGGAACGGTTCTCTTTTTTCCGCCGGAACATGGGTGTTTTTGGCTGCGGGGCAGGGTAGGCAGAAGCATAATGAAAAGCATTGGCCTGATCTGCTGAAATGGCCACGACATGGCCGAGACTGTGCAGCAGGGTTGCCAGGTTCTGCGTCAGATAATAGGAAGCATCGCTCTTTGGATGCTGGATCAAAGGTGTAATTAGGATCTTCATTGTTTTAAGTATACCATTGTTGTCAGTTGCGATTGAAGCGCATTTGGAATAAGATAGAACAGAAAAAAGAGAGCGAGGATATAGACAATGTTAGAAGTACTGAACCACCCATTGATTACTCACAAGCTCACACAGATGCGCAAGAGCAGCACAGGTACCAAGGATTTCAGAGAGAATCTTGATGAAATCGCTGAATTGATGGCATATGAAGTATGCCGTGATCTGCCGGTCAGGACCATTGATATTGAAACACCGGTCGCTCCATGCACAGGTTTTGAATTATCCAAGGAAGTTGTGATCGTTCCTATCTTAAGAGCCGGTATCGGTCTGTTAGATGGAATCAGAAGATTAGTTCCAACAGCGAAGGTCGGCTTCATCGGTATGTACCGTGATGAAAAGACACTGGAACCGCATGAATATTTTGCTAAGTTCCCTGCTGGTATGGAAGATGCCATTGTCATGATCGTTGACCCAATGCTGGCAACTGGCGGAAGTGCAATCGATGCCATTGAGGCAGTCAAGAAGAGAGGCGCACAGCAGATCAAGTTAGTATGTCTGGTCGGTGCTCCGGAAGGCGTCAAGGCAGTGCAGGCAAAGTATCCGGATGTTGATCTGTACTTAGCTGCATTGGATGATCATCTCAATGAGAACGGCTATATTGTCCCAGGCTTAGGTGATGCCGGAGACAGAATCTTCGGAACAAAGTAATGTCTTTAGTACAGTTCATTGTCAGAGCATGTATCTATATTCTGGCATTTGCAGTGACATGGTTTGCAATGGATGCAGTGAATTATGAGAAACTGCTGAAAAAGGGCCATGTAAAGCAGGCACAGATCCTGTATTTTCTGATTGTGATTGCAGTCGCATATCTGGTTGGATCCTTCTGCTGTGCATTTCTATATCAATAAAACAGACCTTCGGGTCTGTTTTTTGATGCAGACCTATTGACTATTGAATTATATGTATTATATTCAATAATACAAACGGAGATGAGAATATGATCTTGAAATTTGATTTTTCAAGCAAGATGCCGCTGTACCTGCAGCTAAGGAATCAGATTGTCATTGGCATTGCGGAAGGAAAGCTTCAGCCTTCTGAGAAACTGCCGACAGTCAGAGCACTGGCGGATGAGTCCGGCATCAATTCGATGACAGTTTCAAAGGCCTATCAGCTTTTGAAGCAGGAGAACTATATCGTGACTGACCGCAGAGGCGGAACGATGGTCGCACCGAACGCACCGGCGAAGGTCGATGCAAAGACAGTCAATGCACTGCGTCTTCATATCTCGGAACTTCGCATTGCTGGAATGAGCAGAGATGAAGTCATGGAGATGTGCGGAAAGCTGTACGAGGAGAGCATACAGAAATGATGTTGAAAATTATTCTATGGGCATCGATTGGATGGATGCCGATTTTGATCTGCGTCATGCTGATCAATGAAGCAAAGTTCAAGAAGAATATTGCCGTTGGTGTAACCCTTCCATATGAAGCAAGAGAAGATGCAGAGATCCAGAAGATCTTAGCAAAGTATCGGAAGAATATGATCATTGTCAATGCCATCATGCTGGTGCTGGCATGTGCATGCATGTTCTTCAATGATGAGATGTCGGTCATGACATCCTGGTTCATCTGGCTGGATGCAGCGATTGTTGCACCGTATATTCCTTATATTTCAACCAACACAAAGTTAAGAGAGATCAAGGCCCAGAGAGGATGGATACATCCGGAGGAACAGCATACTTTGTCTGTAAATATGGATGCCATTCCTTCCAGCACATGGATCTCGCCATGGGTATTTGCACCGTCAGGGATCATCTGTCTTCTGCTGATCGCATTTGATCAAGAAATGGCAGTCATGTACATCATGTTTGCAGCCTTCTGCGCTTCCTTCTGGATTGGTTACCGCTATCTGTACCGCAACAAGGCAGAGATGGTAGATGAAGATACTGATCTGACCATTGCCTTGAGCCGGATCCGCAAATACAACTGGGGCAAGATGTGGATCATCTGCAGCTATGCAATGACAGCATATGCAGTATCCATGTGCTTCCTGCAGCAGATGCCGGTCCTGTCAATGGCACTGATCCTGATCATCACGGTGGTGCTGTGCTTCTATGCCTTCAAGATTGAATTCAAGACAAGACATCTGCAGGAAAAGCTGACCAAGGATTCAGGACACGAATGGTATGCCGATGAAGATGACCACTGGATCTGGGGACTGTTCTACTACAACAAGGATGACTCCCGCCTGATCATCAACAACCGTATCGGTGTCAATTCAACGATCAATCTGGCTAAGACATCAGGCAAGATCTTCATGGCTTTGACTGTACTGCTGTTAGCTGCGATGCCTTTCACAGGAATCTGGATTGGCTCGATCGGTTCACAGGATATCCTGATGTCTTCTGATACGCAGGAGTTTACGGTGCAGTCCGGCTCTACGGTATACCGCATTGAGCTGAGTGATATCAAGGAAGTGACTCTGCTGGAAGAACTGCCTGAGCACTTGAGCAGAAAGATGGGCACTGGCATGGAACATTATCTGGAAGGAAAGTTCTCTGCTTCACAGATCGGCAATGTCACAGTGCTGCTTGATCCGACCGTTCCGCCATTCATTCTGATCCAGACAAATGAAGGAAAATACTATCTCTTTGGCAGCCGTGATGAAAGCACCACAAGAGATGCCTGTGCCAAGCTGCAGAGCACTGCAGCAGTCACAGATGATGAAGTTTCACTGATGATTCAGTTTTCTCCTTGTTGCGCGTGTTAGAATAATAGCGGACAAGTGAGGTAGATGAAATGAGCAAATTACTGAGTATCGTTGTCCCCTGTTACAATGAAGAAGAAGTCCTTCCTCTGTTCTGTGAAAAGGTCGGCGAGATCACTGCTTCTTTAAAGAAGGACAAGGATATTGATACAGAATATATCTTTGTGGATGATGGCTCCAGTGACCATACATTGGATCTGATGAGACAGTATCATCTGAAAGATGGACGGATCCACTATATTTCCTTCTCCCGCAACTTCGGCAAGGAAGCTGGACTGTATGCTGGACTCAAGGAAGCGAAAGGCGATTTTGTGGTCGTTATGGATGCTGATCTGCAGGATCCGCCGACACTTCTGCCAGAGATGATTGATACGGTAGAAAGCGGCAGCTATGACTGCTGTGCAACCAGAAGAGTTACACGTACAGGTGAATCAAAAGTGCGTTCCTTCTTTGCCAGATTATTCTACAAGCTGGTGAATCATGGTTCGGATACAGAGATTGTTGATGGTGCGCGAGACTTCCGTCTGATGACAAGAAAGATGACGGATGCAGTATTGTCGATGAGTGAATACAACCGCTTCTCAAAGGGCATCTTCTCCTGGGTCGGCTTCAATACAAAGTGGATCGATTATGAGAATGTCGAAAGAGCAGCCGGCACGACCAGCTGGTCCTTCCGCAAACTGTTCCATTATGCCATTGATGGCTTAGTCGGTTATACAACAAGACCTCTGGAACTTGCCGCATGGTTCGGTTTCTTGTTCTCATTCATTTCTGTCATCGGCATTATTGTCATCATTGTAAAGAAGCTTGCCTTTGGTGATCCTGTTGCCGGGTGGGCAAGTACTGTTGTTATTATTCTATTCTGCTCTGGCATTCAGCTGCTGAGTACAGGCATCATTGGTGAATACTTGGCAAAGACATATCTGGAAGTCAAGAAGCGTCCAATCTATATCGTCAAGGAGAAGGACGAGGAACCAGAAAAGAAATAGAAAAGAAACAGCTCTCCGCCTGTGTATATAGGATGGGAGGGCTTTTTTATGTGCAACGAAGAAATTATTGATCATTACCTGCAGAGCATGCGGGAGGCGTATCAGGAACTGATGCCGGGGAAAGTGGGCAGGTGCATGATCTCGGAAGAGAATTGGATCGACAGAGGTTCCTTGACGTGCGGAGAAGAAGCAGGTGTCAAAGTCAGGACAGGCGATATCTGCTGGATGGATTATGGACAGGCATATCTCAATGAGATGGGTTACCAGCATTTTGGTCTTGTGGTCGCGATTATAATGCATAAGGCTCTGGTCATTCCTTTGACCAGCAATACTAGTGCATATGCAAGGGCTTATGACCCTGTTGACAACCCGTGCGGGAACCGATGCCTGATGCGGATTGGCTTAGTCGAAGGACTGCGCAAGAACAGTACGCTGTATCTGAATGACATGAAGTTTCTGAATACTGCCCGTATGTTTGATGTCCGGGCACATCTTGACCCACAGGATGCGCTGTTCTTAGAAGTGAAGGACAGACTTAGAGGGATGCTGGCTTTGACGGGAATCCTGTAAGTATCTCAATAGAAAGAGACATTGCATTCGTGATAACATAAGGGCATGCAGAAATTAGCAGGAAAATGGCTATGTGCAGTCAGCGGCGGTCCAGATTCAATGGCCCTGCTGGGAATGTGCCTGGAAGCAGGCATTGACTGTGTGGTAGCCCATGTGAACTATCATCACCGCAGCAGTGCTGATGAAGAAGAGGCATATGTGCGTTCCTTTTGTGATGCACGTCACATTGACTGCTATGTACGCAGTGAGCCTTTCCAATGGGAGGGAAACTTTGAAGCTGCGGCAAGAGAGTGGCGCTATGACTTCTTTGTCAAATTGGTCAAGGAAAAGCAGTTCGCTGGTGTGCTGATTGCCCATCAGGAAGATGATCTGCTGGAGACCTATATGATGCAGGAAGAAAAGAATCTGGTGCCGGCATACTATGGCCTGAAAGAAGAGAATATGTATCACGGTATCTTGGTAAAGAGACCTCTGCTGAAGGATACCAAAAAGGATCTGGAAGAATACTGCATCAGTCATCAGATCCGCTATTATGTGGATGAGACAAATGCGGATGATACATACGCAAGAAATAAAGTCCGTAAAGAGACGGTCGGACCGATGACAAGATTCGAAAGAGATATGATCCTGCATGAGATTGCTTCAAAGAATGCCATGCGGCAGGAACGGAAATGCCGGGTCAATACAATGATCCAAGTAGACCGGGTGAATCTGGATCAGTACCGTGCTCTTTCAGAAGACGACAGGTCAGCTTTGCTGAGAATGGTCATTGAACCGGAAGAACGTGGAAATTCAGATGCACTGCTGGAAAAAGAAAGCAGCAGCATCTCACTGCTCCACAGTAAAGAGATTGATCATATCCTGATGACCCAGGATGACTTTGAAATCCCTGTCCATGGCCAGTATCTTGTCCAGCAGGGCCATTTCTTCTTCCTTCACTCTGGCTTTCATGAATATCAATATACTTTAAAGAGCGAAAAAGAACTGACAGCGCTCGGCAGACAGGAGTGTTTTGCCGTGGAAGCAGGCAGTCCTGGCATCTATGCAGTGACCCTCAAAGACGAAGATTATCCGCTGCTCCTGCGGAATTTCAATGAGGGGGACGCAATTTCACTCCGGTATGGGCAGAAAAAGGTCTCCCGGTTCTTTATTGACCGCAAGATCCCGAAATATCTCCGCCGGACATGGCCGGTCCTCTGTGACCAGAAGAATAATGTTATTTTTGTGCCGGGAATTGGCTGTGATGTGTTGCATTTCTCTGACAGGCCTACGGTCAATGTGATACAATATCCTTTAATTAAGGAGATTTTTTGAAGATGTGGGAAGAAAAGGATATTAAGAAAGTTCTTGTCAGTGAAAATGAGATCAAAGACCGTGCAGTTATTTTGGGAAAACAGATTACTGAAGACTATCAGGGGAAATCTCCTTTAGTAGTAGCTTTGTTAAGAGGATCCGTTCCGTTCCTGGCTGAATTGATCAAGCATATTGATCTGGATCTTCAGTATGACTTTATGGATGTCAGCAGCTATGAAGGAACAGAGTCCATTGGTGACATCAAGATCATCAAGGATCTGGATACATCCATCATTGGACTGGATATTCTGCTGGTCGAGGATATTGTCGATACAGGCAGGACCATTGAAACTGTAAAGAAGACACTTCTGCACAAGGGTGCAGCTTCAGTAAAGATTGCGACATTACTGGACAAGCCAAGCAGAAGAGTTGTTGATATGAAGGCCGATTATGTGGGCTTTGAAGTAGAAAATGAATTCGTCGTAGGATACGGCATGGACTTTGATCAGCGTTACAGATGCCTGCCTTATGTCGGCGTATTAAAGGATGAATGTTACCAAGGTAAATAAGGAGTAATCAATGCAGAAAAACAAGATTATCAACTGGCTGCCGTATTTAATTGTCATCATTGCGATCATCAGCTTGTTCTCAATGAGCAGCAGTGCCGGTACACAGACTCTTTCTTATAAGGATCTGAAGAGCACGCTGAGTGACAGTTCAATAGAAGCAGCGAATGTATCGATTGGATCCAATATCACGACCATCAAGATGAGCGTGAAGGATTCCAACGGAAGAAGCGTCACGGTTGAAGGAACAATTCCTTCCACCAATGACGAAATTTCAGATACATTGACAGCTTTGAACAAAGCAGACGCAAAGGTCACTATTGTAGATGCTGCGGCATCCAACATGTTTGTGGATACTTTGATCTCTTTGATTCCGTTTGTCTTAATGGCAGGAATTGCTGTTTGGATGATCAACAAGATGAACGGTGCGCAGAGCGCAAACGGAAAAGCGTTTGAATTCTCACAGAGCAGAGCGAAGCTGGAAGGCAAGATCAGAGTCAGATTTACTGATGTTGCTGGATGTGATGAAGAAAAACAGGAAATGGCAGAGATCATCGAATACTTAAAGTATCCGAAGAAATTTGAAAAGATGGGTGCCAGAATTCCAAAGGGAATCCTGCTTGCAGGCCATCCAGGTACTGGTAAGACACTGCTTGCCAAGGCAGTTGCCGGTGAAGCAAATGTACCGTTCTATTCCATCTCTGGTTCTGACTTCGTTGAAATGTTCGTCGGTGTCGGTGCAAGCCGTGTCCGTGACATGTTCAAGAAGGCCCAGCAGACAGCACCATGCATTATCTTTATCGATGAAATTGATGCGGTCGGCAGACAGAGAGGTGCAGGCTTCGGCGGCGGTCATGATGAACGTGAGCAGACATTGAATCAGTTATTGGTTGAGATGGATGGTATGGAAGAGAACACAGGAGTTGTTGTCATTGCGGCAACAAACAGACCGGATGTTCTGGACCCGGCATTATTGAGAGCTGGACGTTTCGACCGTCAGATCACAGTTGCGCTTCCTGATCGTAAGGGCAGAGAGGCAATCCTTGCAGTCCATGCACGCAACAAGCACTTTGCGCCGGACATGGATCTAGGTGCTTTAGCAAAGAGAACACCAGGATTCTCTGGTGCTGATCTGGAAAATGTACTGAATGAATCAGCCATCATGGCTGTGCGTCATAACGAAACAGAGATCACCATGGCAGATGTCGATGAAGCAATCGACCGCGTCATGATGGGACCTGCAAAAGTATCCCGCACCTATGATGAGAAGACAAAGAAGCTGGTCGCATATCATGAAGCAGGACACGCAGTTGTCGGCTTGTTCATGGATAATGCACAGGTAGTTCAGAAAGTCACGATCATTCCTCGCGGTCAGGCAGGCGGATATAACCTGATGACACCAAAGGAAGAAAAGATGATGGAGACCAAGAATGATCTGCTGGCTACGATTACTTCCTATATGGGCGGCCGTGTCTCCGAAGAAATGTTCTTTGACGATGTAACGACAGGTGCTTCCAATGATATTGAAAGAGCGACAAACCTTGCAAAGGATATGGTCACTCTGTATGGTATGTCAGATCTTGGCCCAATCAAGTACAACTCTGGAACAGAGAATGTCTTCCTGGGAAGAGACTACAATTCACCGAACAATGTTTCCGGTCAGGTCGCATTTGAAATTGACCAGGAAGTACGTAAGATTGTCAACAGCTGCCATGATGCCGCAAGAGATCTTCTTGAAAAGCATAAGACAGAACTGGAAAGCATTGCCAATGCCTTGATAGAACATGAGACACTCACAGCTGAACAGATCACTCGTTTAGTCAAGGGTGAAGATATCTCGGCAGACTTCGTAGTTGATCCAGCTGTTTCCAATCCAGCTGAAAAGATGGAAGAGACACAGCCGTTAGAAGAACCTGTTCAGGAAGAAGAAAAGTCTGAAGATCCTTCCAGTAAGCTGACAACGGAAGATACACCGAAGGATGCATCCTTCAAGGACAGCAATGATCAAAAGTAACCAATAGAGAGACTGCAGCAATGCAGTTTTTCTTTTTGATTATTCATAACCGATAATATGTATATTAAAAACTCTTGACAGGTTATTTAAAAACCGATAGTATGGAGACACATCAGGAAGTGTTTCCTGAAGGAGGTGGACTATGACAACCCTTTCCACAAACACAGTGCTTCACGATACTGTCAAGAAATCCAGCGGTTCTTTTCATCCGAAAGATCCGGTCAGTGCATATACGCATTTCGGCGGCTTTATCGCAGCCATCATTGCCATGCCGCTGCTGCTGATCCATGCCTCAGCATATGGTGCTTCCACCAGCAGTTTGATCAGCTATGCCGTCTTCATGATGAGCATGATCCTGCTGTATGGGGCAAGTGCTTCCTATCATTCTTTCAATGTTTCTAAAAAAGTGAACATGGTATTGAAGAGAGTTGATCACATGTCGATCTTTGCGCTGATTGCGGGATCCTATACGCCAATCTGCGTGGTTGCCTTAAAAGGGTCCAGCGCAGGCACACTGCTGCTGACCGTCATCTGGATCATGGCTGCAGCTGGCATGCTGTTCAAGCTGTTCTGGGTCACCTGTCCAAAGTGGGTGTCCTCCGTCATCTATACAGGAATGGGCTGGGCATGTCTGATGGTCATGCCGGCAATTCTCAAGGCAATGCAGGGCGGTGCCTTCAACTGGCTGCTGGCAGGAGGAATTCTCTATACCGTCGGTGCCGTCATCTATTCGCTGAAACCGGCAGTGCTGAACCGTCCGGGCTTCGGCAATCATGAATTGTTCCACTGCTTTGTATTAGCTGGCAGCATCTGCCACTTCATCTGCATGTATCAGTTCATCGCATTAATGGGATAAACAATCGGAGACATCTGTTTCCGGTTGTTTTTTGTGAACTGGCGTTATGAACATTTTTTCGTATTATAATAGTACCGAGGTAAGCTATGAGCGATAACACAAGAAGAAATCTGATCAGTATCCTGATTGGACTGGGTACGGGACTTTTCATGAGCATCCTTGTACTGTATATGATGATCACAAGCTATTTTAATATCATGTCCCTCAGCTTTGTGCTGACGGCGACTGCGGCATGTGCCGTTCCTTTCTGCCTGACGTTCTTACGGAAAACGGAATGGAATGTATTCCTGGCACAGATTGTCATGATCCTGACATCTTTTGCAATTACAGTCATTTATGGTTTTTATGTCACCTATGCCGGTGAAACAGTATCTGCCTATTCCTCATTTTGGACACAGGTGCTGGCTGCTTCTGCCTTGGCACATGGGCTGTCGCTTGGATTGACAGTCTTAGGGGAACTGCTGCACCGCCATGACATGAACAAGAACCGGAAATCATAAGTTGTATGTTAGAATGTTTGCATATCAGAAGGAAGAACAATGACACTGATCAGTGACTGGGGAGAAAAATTAGACCGCGAACATCCGCTGCCTGAATATCCACGCCCGCAGATGCAGCGTGACAGCTACCAGAGCCTGAACGGCAGCTGGCAGTATCAGATTACGGAAAGAAACGGAGACACCAAAGAGGACGGCTGGAAGAATATCACCGTTCCTTTTGCGTTAGGCTCTCTGCTCAGCGGAAGTGAGGAACAGCTGGAACCGGGCAAGGCAGTATGGTACCGCCGTCAGTTTGCCTACCGTCCAAATGCCTTCCGCACCTGGCTGAATTTTGAAGCTGTGGATATGGAATGCATTGTCTTCATGAACGGCATGAAGGTCGGCAGTCATAAAGGCGGCTATGCACCATTCAGCTTTGATGTCACCGAATATGTTAAATATCAGAATACGATCATGCTGAAGATCATTGATGACAGTGAACTTGGCCTGTATGCCTATGGCAAGCAGGTCACCCATCACAGCGGCATGTGGTATACACCTTCTTCAGGTATCTGGGGATCGGTATGGCTTGAAGATATTGCACCGCATGGAATCCATGATCTGAAGATCACCCCGGACTATGACAATGCATGCGTGTATGTCAATGCGGCCGGCAGCTTTGAACAGGCTGTTGTTACAGTATCCTGTGACGGCCATGTCATCCACAGCGGCATTACCAATGATGGGCATTACACCGTGCCACTGCCGGATTTCCATCCATGGTCATGTGATGATCCATTCTTATATGATTTATATGTCTCGACTGATGATGATGTCGTCAAGAGTTATTTCGGCATGCGCCAGTTCTCTGCAGCCTTTGATGCCAACGGCATCATGCGCTTCTGCCTGAACCATAAGCCTTTATTCCTGTCCGGTCTTTTGGATCAGGGATACAGTGCAGACGGCCTGATGACGTATCCAAGTGAAGAGGCAATGGTCTATGAACTGCAGACCATTAAAGATATGGGCTTCAACATGCTCAGAAAGCATGTCAAAGTAGAGAATCGAAGATGGTACAGCTTATGCGACCACATGGGCATCTTAGTCATGCAGGATATGCCTTCCGGCGGGTTTACGGAATATGATCAGAAGACATTGGGTGTGCTGCCGTCTCTGGGCTTTAAGCATATCAAGGATGACGGCTCCAATCCAAAGCTGGTCCGCAGTGAAGAATCAAAGCTTGCCTACTATGAAGAACTGGATGCGATGCTGGAGGAACTGTACAATGTGACATCCATCTTTGCATGGGTCCCGTTCAATGAAGGATGGGGGCAGTTCAGCAGTGAGCAGACGACCCGCAGGATCAAGCAGTATGACCGTACACGTCTGGTTGACAGTGCATCCGGTTGGTTTGATCAGGGATGCGGCGACTTCAACAGCATCCATGATTACTTCTTCCCATTCCATGCAAATAAGAAGGATAAGAAGAGGATTCTGCTGCTGAGTGAGTTCGGCGGATATTCCTATCTTGAATGGGGACATACGCTGTGCAATCAGCTGTATGGATATAAAAAGTTCAAGGACAAGAAAGTACTGGATGATGCCATTAATCATCTCTATGAAAAAATGATCCTTGGCAATATCAGAAAAGGATTGAGCGGCTGCATCTACACACAGGTCAGTGATGTAGAAGATGAATGCAACGGTCTCTTTACCTATGACCGCAGGGTGCTGAAAGTCGATCCCCGCCGAGTCAGAAAAATGAATGACCGCTTATATAGGAGAATTGTAAAATGAAAGACGAAATTGTCATTGCGGACGCATTGAACGGAGAAGTCAGAATTCACGCCGCCCGTACGACAGCGTTAGTAGAAGAAGCCAGGGTCCATCATCATGCCATGCCGACAAGCATTGCGGCTTTGGGACGTACGATGACTGTGACTGCCATCATGGCTTCTGATCTGAAGAATAAAAATGAAAAGGTGCAGGCAGTGCTCAATGGCAAAGGTCCAATCGGCACCGTGCTGGCACAGGCGGATGGAGACGGCAACGTTAAAGGCTTTGCGGCCAATCCAAATGTCTATTTAGTCAGAGAAGACGGACATCTGGCAGTCGGCCAGGGCATCGGCACTGACGGTACCTTAACAGTGACCAGGGACATGGGCCTGAAGGAACCGTTCACAGGGACATCTGCACTGCAGAGCGGAGAAGTGGGCGATGATTTTGCCTATTACTTTGCGATATCTGAACAGATCCCATCTGTTGTTGGGGTTGGCGTCTTAGTCAATCCAGAAGGCAGGGTGCAGGCAGCCGGCGGTCTGATCTATCAGCTGCTGCCGAAGGCCAGTGAAGAGACAATTGAATTCTGTGAGAAAGTGGCCAAGACACAGAAACCTGTCTCTGAATTGATCGATGAAGGAAAAGATCTGGAAGAGATCATCAAGATGTATTTCCCGGACGCAAAGATCCTGGACCGCAGAGATGTACGCTTTTACTGCGGCTGTTCCAAGGAAAAGTTCATGGATTCCCTGGCCACTCTGCATGAAAAAGATCTGCAGGAAATGATTGATGATGGCAAAGGTGCTGAGATCGTATGTCAGTACTGCAGTACAAAATATGACTTTTCCACGGAAGAGTTAAAAGAGATCATGGAGAAAAAGCACAGTGTGGAAGATCGGTAACGTTGAAATTGCCAACCGTATTGTTGCGGCACCGCTGGCTGGTATTTCCAATCCCGTCTACCGCGAGCTCATGCATGAATACGGAGCAGGCTTAGTTGTATCGGAAATGATCTCAGATAAGGCGCTGCATTATCAGAATGCCAGAACGTTTGACATGTGTGCGACAGCGAAGGGAGAACATCCTGTTTCTCTGCAGCTGTTCGGCAATGATCCTGAAACAATGGGAGAAGCCAGCGCATACTTGAGTGAACATACAGACTGCGACATCATCGATATCAATATGGGATGTCCAGTTCCGAAAGTGATCAAGGCCAAAGCAGGCTCCTATCTGATGGCACATCCGGACGAAGCTTATGCAGTCGTTCAGGCAGTTGTCAGCCATGCCAGGAAACCAGTCACAGTGAAGATGAGAGCAGGCTGGGACAGCCATCAGATCAACTGTGTTGAGATTGCCCAGCTGGCAGAAAAAGCAGGTGCTTCAGCAGTTGCTGTTCATGGCCGGACCAGAGCGCAGGGATATACAGGAGCGGCAGACAACAAATACATCAAGATGGTGAAGGATGCAGTATCCATTCCTGTCATCGGCAATGGAGATATCCGCACTGTGGATGATGCAAAGCGCATGCTGGTAGAGACAGGCTGTGATGCAGTCATGATCGGCAGAGGGCTGCTGGGCAGACCATTCTTTCTGACTGAATTAAGAAATGGGCTGGAAGGAAAATACTTCAAGGAACCTTCTTACGAAGAACGCCTGCAGCTGTGCTATGACTATGCCAAAAGACTCTGTGATTATGAAGGAGAGTACAATGGCATCCCGATGATGAGAGGCATGGCAGGATGGTATTTGACCGGTATGCCGTATGCGGCACATTATAAGAATCTGCTGACCCAGGTCAATTCCCTCCAGGAAATTGAAGAAATCCTAAAAGAATATGCAGACAAAATAAAGGACTGATCGACAGTCCTTTTGTGTTAATGATTCTCTGGAAATTGTTCTTTTAATGCTTTTTCGGTGAAGAAGACAGGAATGATCATCACTGCTAGCTGGATCCATAGGACAATCATATATGCATGATCATAGAATTCTGGTGCTTTTGCGGTGAAAGGCAGATAGATGTCGAAGGTAATACCGGCCATGCTCAGTCCAATGAGATACCACAGTCTGCCGCAGTAATGATGGGCAAAGACCCATGTATCATTGCTGACCATGGAACGGCGCGTGCGGTAGCCAACCAGATGATTGATCGTCTTTGGACAGTGGTGCAGCATCAGCCAGCCGAAAACGGCCATCAGGAGCGGGACCAGTTCAATTTCTACAAAATAGATCCAGTTCATCAGTTCTTCCTCATATATCCAGTATAAAAGAAAAAACCGTTTCGCACGGTCTTTCTTTAAGGGATAGTTCAATTTTCTTAGTTTGGGGGGGAAAGAAATTATGAACTGTCATCAGGAATGCAGTTCCTTTTGACACTTATAAGATACAAAATCAATCTGTTCATATGATGAATGAAATGTGAAGTTTATGCGAACAAATGTGTGAGATAATGGGAACAATGAAAAAATTTAACCAGACGATGGATATGGTCCATGGACCATTGATCAAGAATATCTTTATCTTTTCCGTTCCTTTGATGATGGCGAACCTGCTGGAGATTGCCTTCAATGCGGCGGATACGATTGTAGTTGGCAAGTTCTCTGGACAGGAGGCATTAGCAGCAGTCGGTGCAACCGGTCCAATTGTGAACTTTATGGTGTCTCTGTTCAACGGCTTGGCAATCGGATCCAATATCGTGATTGCCCGTCAGCTAGGTTCAGGAAAGAAGGACCGTATCTCAGCTTCAGTACATACCAGCTACTTCCTTGCCTTAGCGGGAGGAATTCTTTTAACAATCATTGGCTTGCTTGGTTCAATCCTGTTTTTGGACTTCATGGGAACGCCGTCAAATATCATAGATCAGAGTGCACTTTATCTGCGTATCTACTTTATGGGCAGTATTCCTCTATTGATCTATAACTTTGGCTCTGCGGTCCTGCGTTCCAAAGGTGATACTGCTCATCCAACGCTGTATCTGGCCATCGGCGGCATCCTGAATGTCATCCTGAATCTGTATTTTGTGATTGTCCTGCAGATGAGCGTCGCTGGGGTTGCAATTGCGACGGTGATCTCAGAGAGTGTCAGTGCGGTGCTGGTGACTATTCAGCTGATGAGAGAGAATGACAGCATCCGCTTAGATCTGCGGAAGATCAAAATGGACCGCTCGCTGGCTTCCTCCATTATGAAGATCGGTATTCCGGCAGGTCTGCAGTCGATGATGTGGTCGATTTCCAATGTTGCGGTGCAGAGCGGCATCAATGGCTTTGGCTCAACTGCTGTTGCCGGCAACAGTGCTGCGGCCAACATTGAAGGATTCGTCTATATCGGGATGGGTGCATTTTCACAGGCATGCATTACCTTTACATCACAATGCGCCGGTGCAGGGGAGAAACAGAGGATCAAGAAGATCTTGTGGCTGCTGGTCCTGCTGATGATCGTCTCATCATGGACTGTCGGTTCGCTTGCCTGGTTCTTCGGAAGATTCTTCCTGTCCTTCTTTACCAATGACAGTTCAGTTATTGATATGGGCATGATCCGCATGTGGTATGTTGTCTTCTGGCTGTGGCTGAATGGTGTTCTCGATATTCCGGCATCTTCTTTAAGAGGCATGGGTTACAGTACAACGCCAACCGTGGCAATGCTGCTGGGAATTGTCGGGGTACGCCTGCTGTATATCGGGACGATCTGGAAGCTGAATCCAACCTTGGATGTCCTCTATATGTGCTTCCCATTATCATGGGTCATTACACTGATCATCCTGTTTGTACTGTGGAGATTTTTCTATCAAAGATACTGTGAGAGCTATTGATCCGGCAATGCCGGATTTTTCTTTGATAAAGTATAGTAAAATGGACATATGGCGGATATCAAAAAAGAAATAGAAAAAGAAAAGAAGGCACAGAGCCTGGCTGGCAAAGTCATGAAGTCTGTTCAGCAGGAGATCATTTCCTACATGCCTTTCTTGAACCGTGCAGTCCTGCAGATGCCGATAGAGTTCTATACACCGAATGAGAATTCGTCGGAGGCTGCTGTGGCTTTTGGCACGGATGGAGAGCAGTTCTATGGACTGGCATCGATTGTAATGCAGATGTTCGAACAGTCTGATACTCAGGTCGTTCGTTTATATCTCCATTCCATCATGCACTGCATCTTCACGCATATGTTCACCTATGAAAGACTGCAGACACAGTACTGGGACTTAGCTGCTGATATGGCTGTGGAAAATGTCATCCTCAGTCTGGACTGGAAACGGTGCGAGATTGATGGAGATGATATCAGAAGAAGAGTCCTGCAGGAAACATTGGACAAGTGCGGCAGAGGAAATGCAGAGACAATATATGCATATCTGTGCAGTCATGAGAAAGAGCGGAATGTCTTATTAAGATATGCCTGGATGTTCCGACAGGACCGTCATGATATCTGGGGTGCGGATCAAAAGAAGACACTGCAGGATCCGCAGGATCTGGAACAGCAGTGGAACGACATCAAGAAGAATACGGAACTTGATGCGGAAAGCTATGAGAAGGCTAGAGGAATGGAGCCGGGGACACTTTCCCGTAAGTTCTCACTAGTGAAAAAGAACCGAGAGGACTTTACCTCTCTTCTGCAGAAGTTCATGGTCTATCAGGAAGAACTGAAACCGGATGTCGATTCCTTCGATTATATCTATTACACCTATGGACTGACGCTCTATGAGAAGATGCCTTTGATCGAACCGCTGGAATATCAGATGGACCATCGCATCAAGGACTTTGTGATAGCGATTGATACATCGGGTTCTACACAGGGGAATCTAGTCAAGAAATTCATCACCAAGACATATCAGATCTTGATGAGCCAGAACAGTTTTCAGGAAGAAATGAATGTATGCATCATTCAGTGTGATGCAAAGATCCAGGAAGAGATGGTCATCCATACACAGACAGAACTGGAAAACTATATCAGTCATCTTGTCATCAAGGGAATGGGCGGCACCGATTTCAGGCCGGTCTTCCAAAGAATCGCAGAGCTGCAGGCGGCAGGTCAGCTGCAGGATCTAAGAGGACTGCTGTATTTTACCGACGGACATGGAGAATATCCTAAGAACATGCCGCCGTACAAGACAGCATTCATCATGATAGAAAAAGAGAAAGATGCACCGGCTGTGCCGTCATGGGCAGTGAAGGTAAATGTATCAGCGGAGGAATTTGCGTCATGAATATACAAGAAGCGAAAGAACAGATCAAAAGAAGTACAACCGTGTACTTGATGAAGGATGCGTATGGCAACTACAGGATCCCGTTGGAGAAACAGAGACCGATCTTTCTAATCGGTGCACCAGGCATTGGCAAGACAGCCATTGTATCTCAGATAGCCTCTGAGATGGGCATCTCACTGGTGTCCTATTCCATGACACATCATACAAGACAGAGTGCCATCGGTCTTCCTTTCATCGAACATAAGAAATACCAGGGACAGGAATTTGATGTATCAGTCTATACGCTAAGTGAGATCATTGCCTCCGTGTACGAGAATATGGAACATTCAGGAAAGAAGGAAGGCATCCTCTTCCTGGATGAGATCAACTGTGTTTCTGAAACACTGGCACCAAGCATGCTGCAGTTTCTGCAGTATAAGACTTTCGGCAACCATATGCTGCCGGAAGGATGGGTCATTGTGACGGCCGGCAACCCGGCAGAGTTCAACCGCAATGCAAGAATGTTTGATATTGCGACCTTGGACCGCTTGAAGGTCATGCAGGTAGAACCAGATTACGAAGCATGGAAGGAATATGCTTCTGCTTTTGAAATCCATCGGGCAATCCTGTCCTTCTTAGAGATCCACGGGGAAGATTTCTTTCATGTGGAAACAACGGTAGATGGCAAGAGCTATGTCACGCCGCGTGGATGGGAAGATCTTTCACAGGCAATGTATCTGTATGAAGAAAAGAACTATCCAATCGATGAAACACTGATTGGACAGTATCTGCACAATGAACATATTACAGATGATTTTGCGGCTTACTATGCTTTATACCGCAAGTATCAGAAGGAATACAGCATTCCGGATATCCTGCACGGAAAAGCCAGCGAGGAAGTAAAGCAGAGAATACAGAAGGCCTCCTTTGATGAGAAGATCTCTGTGACTGATCTGATGCTCGACCGCATCACCGCAAAGATCCACAGTGAAAGTGAAGTGGAATCCTGTCTGCGTGAGATGACTGCGTCATTCCGTGAAGCAGGAGAAAGCAGTGACTTTCATAATGTTCTGCAGAAGACCTATGATGCTTTAGATCAGAAATATCATGCCGAGATGGCTGCTGGGGGAATGCAGGCAAAAGACAAACATGCATATCAATACCGTCTGCAGTTCCTAAAAGACGCATTGAAGAAGACGGATTTTGAGGAAGTACGTTCCTATTTCAAACAGCAGGTCAATCAGATGAAGACAGAAGTGACTTCTATTGAAGAACAGCTGCAGAATATGTTTGTCTTCTTAAAAGAGAACTGCACAGAGCAGGAGATCCTGCTGGCTGTGACGCAGTTGACGGTAGATTATGACAGTGCCAGATTCATTGCTGTCCATGGCTGCCCAGAATATTACAAATACAATGAAGCTCTGATGACGCAGAAGCGCAATGAACAGCTGCTGAAGGAACTCGCAGAATTCAAGAAGCAGTATCCGGAAGAGATAGCACTATGAGCAGTGCATGTCATACCGATGGATACGGCATCTATCTGATCAATGAGAATGGGAAAGAACTGATTGGTGTCCGTGAGGATGATGACAAGATCTCCTACAGCATTGAAACAGATACTGTTAAGATCTGCAGGGATGCTTTCCGCAAAGCAAAACATTTGGAAGTGATTGAGATTCCTGCTTCTGTTAGGACAATTGAAGAGAATGCTTTCAGTCATGGACCGCGTGATCTGAATTTCATCTGTCGCAGTGATGCTTTTCTCTATGAGGATGGTTTCTTGATTGATCTTGCCAGGCATACCCTGCTGCTGTACACCGGCAGTGCCTCAGAAATCAGAATCCCGGAAACAGTGGAGATCATTGGCAGAGAAGCATTCCGCTCCTGTCTGACGGATACGATCATGCTTGGGAAAACAATCCGTGAGATCCATGAGGATGCCTTTACGACCTGCCGGATGGAGCGAGTATCATTTTCCAAGTGGAATGCATATGTGTACTTCCCGCAGAAGGATATCCGTCTGCGCCAGCATATGCTGGATGGATTCGGCAGGAATGGTCTCTTTGATTTTGCACGTTACGACAATGACCTGTTTGCCGGTTTTATTGAAGATGAGCGCATGAAGATGATTGCAGCTAGACTCAAATGGCCTCTGCATCTGACTAAAGAAACAGAAGAAAAATTTCGTGCATTGATTGCCGGACATCTGGATGCGGCCGCGCGTACGGTCGGAGAAGCAGATGACCTAATGACGATGAAGATGTTCCTCGAAACAGACCTCATCAATCAAAATAACATTGAAGAGTGCTTAGAGACACTGCATTCATTAAAAGATCTTGAAGCATATGCATATGTCAGTGATTATCAGAATCAGCATTTTCATAAACAGGAATTTGATTTTGATATCTGAGGAGACACTCCGTATGTGCCTAGAAATGCAGCATATTTAGTATTCAATAAAAAAGACCTGAGCGATCGGTGAGTATCCTTCAGGTCTTCTTAAGTGCGGAATATTAGTTTCACAGGCGAATGGAACCTGTGTAGTAATATTCTTATTCAACCAAAGTTTATCACAAATATATATAAGAAAAAAGAAATTTTGAAATTAATATATAAAATGATCAGATTGGAATTCTATTGAGATGTTCAAATGAAGATTCAGTATAATAAGAATAGATGAGGAATAACTATGAATGAGAAAAATACACTAGCACAATGTCTTCATAAGTATGATATGGAGTCTCTGCATGCATACTGTGCAGAGTACAGTGTTGCATTTACTGAAGATGCGAAAGACGCAGTGTGCACGGCACTGTCCAGCAGACTGCTGGAAGAAAAAGTGCTGGAACAGAGATTAGGCATCCTGGAAGATGACATCCTGCAGGGGCTGCTTGATCTTATGGCAGGAAAGAAGATAGAGAATGAAGATATCATCGATCATCTCGATGGATTGGATCTGATCTATGGCTCACAGGAAGATCAGTCGTGGCATATTCCCTTTGAAGTGACTGATGCCTTGAAAATCAAAGATGATGTATGGGACAGTAAGAGAAGAAGCAGAGTATGGCTGATGCAGTGTCTGTCGATCATCCAGCATTATTGGGCAGATGCACCGATGGAAGTTATGAAGCAGCTGTATCAGAAGAATCCAGATGTTGATCAAAGCGCGAATTTGAAGGAACTGTTCCAGGAGATTCCAGTATCTGAAATTACATGTGTAATGATCGAAGACTCATTTGTCATCAGAGGATGGCGCAGCAGTGAAGTATTTGCGGGATACCGTGAGAAGCAGAAGAAGCACAGCTACTATCTTCCAAGCATGGAAGAAGTGCTTGATCTCTACCGCAATGACTTTGACACCTTGAATCAATATGGCATCAGCGTCAAGGAATGGTTCCTCAAGAATGGTGCAGAAGCAGATGATCTGGAACTGCTCCTGCATGAAATGTGGAATGATATGAATTATGGACATCTGGAAAAGGAAATCCTGCAGGAAGCAGAATCAATGATCACCTTTGACAATAAGAAGGAACAGGAGCAGTTCCGGCAGATGATCCATGCATGGTATATCCACGCCGGAAGAATTGACCTCAGAGGCCACTGTATTGCAGAACAGGAGAAGAACTGATATGAAAGTACAATTAGTTGATGTCATTGAAGCAATAGAAGAAGCAGATGAACAGGCGGCAGCAGCTTATGATACAGCTGCACAGCAGATTGTCTGGGATGGTGATGATGACAATGAAAATCTGATTCCATTACCTGGCAGAGAAGAACGTGGTGACTACCGCAATATGCAGAGATTCATTGAAACAGTTGATGATGAAGAAGCACAGGAGTGGCTGGGCAACGCCATCAGAGGTGCAGGTGCCTTCCGCAGATTCCGTGCTGCCTGTGAGAAGTTCCATTTACTGGAAGACTGGTATCACTTTGAAGACAGAGCACATCGTGCTTTAGCAGTACAGTGGTGTGAAGACAATGGCATTGTCTGGGATGATGCAGAACCGGTAGAGTTAGTAGATGAAGATGATGTCAGTGACTTTCTTCATGAAGATTATCAAGAAGAAGAGAAAGAGCCAGAACCTGCACCGGTGCAGCCGTCTGTATATCGTATTGTAGAGATCACTGATAAGAACCTGATGAACGCACTGTATATTACAGATGCTTATCTGCAGGCTGCCTATCACAGTCCATCTGATCTGGAATATGCTCAGGATCAGCTCGAGCTGTGGCTGGAAGAAGGGTGCTCAGTCATTGCGGCAAGCGACCACGGCAGATTCGTCGGCATTGCATCAGGCAAAGAAGATCTGGAAGACTTTACCGTGAAGGCAGTCTTCGTCAATGAAGACCACCGCCGCAAAGGAATCGGCAGAATGATGATAAAGTACTTTGAGGACAATCATCAGGACACATCCTCGTATCGTCTAGAGCTTGATAACAAGAGCACAGGTGCTGCAGCATTCTTTGACCACATCGGCTATCAGGCACTGCCGGTCATCATTATGCGGAAGGTTCCTTCAGATCAATAGTTATCACCAGAGACTTGGTCACAGGTACTGCTTTACATCAAACAGCAATAAAAACCGAAAGGGATTTGTTCTCCCTCTCGGTTTCTTTTATATCTTTTCAGCAATCTGCTTCAATGTTTTCTTTGGGACACAGTAATGATATTGTTCATCGCAGGTATAGGCAGTGCTGCCATCCTCACCGATTTCAACAGCTTCTGAAGTATGGGAAGGGTAACCTAGGGCAATGACCATAACAGCTATTCTGTCTTCATTCAGACCAAGGATCTCATTGACCTTCACAACATTGTAGTTGAGCATCATGCAGGAGCCGATGCCTTTCTCAAATGCACTTTCAACAACATATTCAGCCGCAATCCCTGTATCAATGTCAACGACTCTGGTATGATCCTTCTGCGCAGTGATGACAATGTATGCGGTTGGTTCTTCTTCCGGTTTCGGGTCTGCCAGTTCACGAGGCAGGATTGCCGCAAAGTGGATCTCTTTTGCAACAGCATCTCTTTTCTCTTTGCTTAAGACAGCAACATAATTCAAAGTCTGCTTATTATTGCCGGAATGAACATAGCGGAGATTCTCCAGGATTGCATTAATATCTTTCTCAGGAATCTCTTTCTGTGTAAATTTACGGAATGTCCGGCATTCTTTGTACAGCTGATCCAGTTCCATATAACACCTCCTTTTTACATTATAAAACAATCCTGAGCATCATCCTTGACTTTAAATGGTGGAAGAACGAAACTGATACCAGAAAGAGAAAAGAGTCAACAATCATTCCATAGTGAAACGACTGAACTCTAGAAGGAGAAAACAGTATGAAGTATAGATGCACAGTATGCGGTCACGTATACGATGAAGAAGCAGAAGGCGTCAAGTGGGCAGACCTGCCTGCAGATTGGACATGTCCTACATGCCATGTCGGCAAGGATAAGTTCGAACCAGTCATTGAAGGTGACATGCAGTGGGCTTCTGAGCACGTTGTAGGTGTTGCTAAGGATGTACCAGAAGAGATCAAGGCACAGTTAAGAGCTGAGTTCCAGGGTGAGTGCTCTGAAGTCGGAATGTATCTGGCTATGAGCAGAGCTGCTATGAGAGAAGGACTTCCTGAAGTAGGCATGTTCTACAAGCAGGCTGCATATGAAGAAGCTGACCATGCATCACGTTATGCAGAAATGCTCGGCGAGTGTGTCAGTGATTCCACAAAGAAGAACCTGGAAGCTAGAGTTATGGCTGAAAATGGAGCTTCTGCAGGAAAGACAGCATTAGCTAAGAAGTGCAAGGAACTGAACCTGGATCCATTACATGATTCCATTCATGAAATGGCTAGAGATGAAGCACGTCACGGCAAAGCATTCAAGGGACTCCTTGACCGTTACTTCAAGTAAGACATTGAGAACTCGGGAAACTGAGTTCTTTTTTTTGCCAAGTATGAGAATCATTGATCACAGGTACATGTGAATAAGCTCTTATATGAATGAGTATATTTACAAATGACGAGAAACAAGAATGATTGACTTGAACTACGTATGAAGACCTTTCATGTATGAAATATTATTCATATTATCCAGCTGTAGAGCTGATTTATTCATCATTGCTGCAGATTTAATTTATATATATTGGCACGATTTTCTTTTATTAATGCTAGAATTAAGGCAGTCATTTAGTGAGGGAAAACTAAAATGTTAGGGGGCAGAACAGCAAAATTCCTTTTGAATATCATTTTGGCTGTGAATCTGTCTTTTAACGCGTTCTCAGCGCTCCCTGCTGCAGCTGAAGAAACTTCAGCATCGCGTAAAGTAAAAGTTGGTTTTTTCACCATCAATAATTTTCAGGAATATGATCAAGGCACGGATGTATACCGCGGTTATAGTTATGACTATATGATGGCTTTGGCACAATATGCAAACTGGGAATTTGAATTTGTACCGGTGACATATGACGAAGGCATCAAAAAACTGCAGAACGGTGAACTGGATCTTATGAATTATGTCAATCCAGATAACGGTTATGATAATTTGTCTTATTCAACACTGGCATCCGGTGAAAGCTGGATCAATTTAGTTGTGCCGCTGGATAACAATACAGTTTCCTATGAAGATTTTGATGCAATTGGAGAGCTGACAGTTGGACTAGTATATGAAAACAGCATGAATGCTTCTTTTGTGGACTACTGTAAAGATAATGACTGCTTGCCGACGATCATCTACTATCATTCAACAGCAGAACTGCAGAAGGCAATGACTTCAGGTGAGATCAATTCATATCTAGTCAGTTCGCTCAGTGATGTGAACATGCGTACAGTTGCAAAATTTGCGACATCTTCCTATTACTTTGCAACATACAAAGGAAATAATGATGTTCTCAGTGAACTGAATAAAGCGATGAATGCATTGAAGACGGACAACCCTTATTACCAGGAGATATTGTATTCTCGTTATCATACTGAATCAACTGAAGAAGAAACAATCATTTCAACTCTCGAAAAAGAATACATTACTAATCATGGTGCAATCAATGTGGTATGTCTATCCGACTGGTATCCAGTCTGTTACCGCGGCAGCTATGATGAATGCAGCGGAGCAGTGATTGCCTTATTGAGAGAAATTGGCAGCCGCACTGGCCTGCAGTTCACCTTCACCAAAGTGGACACGATAAAAGAAGCGCAGGCCTCAATCGAGGATGGCACCTATGATGTGATTGCCGGTTTTCCTTATGATTATGCATGGGCGGCGGACAACCATACGACATTGACTCTGCCATTTGCATCCATGAACATGATGCAGGTCACATCCGGAAGCAGTACAGAAATACTAACTGCTGCGGTCCCGGAAAACTCGTATCAGGAATATTTCACCCGTGAGATCGAAAGCACTGGGTATACATATTACCGCTATCATGACATTTCAGAATGTCTGCAGGCGGTCAAAAGCGGAACAGTGGACTGTGCATTAATTGATGCAATGCAGGCAGAGTATTATCAAAAGCGCTATTCATACCGCGGACTGAAGTATCAGAGCATTGCGGGAGGCAATTTCCAGATTGCTTTAGCTGTAGCGGATACCGCTGATCCAATGCTGCTGTCCATTCTGAATAAATCAATCAGTTCAATAGGATCACAGCAGATCAGTCAGATGTTTGAGGATGCATCCCAAGCGGCTGAGTCCAGATCATTGATTGATCAGGTGTATTCTAATTCACGGTTTGCGGCATGGTTCTTTACCCTGCTGGGATTTATCCTTGCCGCAATTATCAGTTTGATTATCTATGGCCGGCGTATGAAAATAAAGAACCAGCAGATCCAGGAAGCGGTTGCGGCAAAGTCAGATTTCTTATCAAATATGAGCCATGACATGCGTACACCGCTGAATGGAATTATCGGCTATACAAATTTGGCAATGGATGAAGACAATCAGCCGGTTACGCAGGACTATCTGAAGAAAGTAAAGATATCTGGTGAATTCCTGCTGAGCTTGATCAATGACACACTGGATATCAGTAAGATTGAAAGCGGCAAGTTCACCCTGAAGCCGGAGACGGTCAATTCAAATGATTTGCTTGAAAGTATCGTTGTACCGATACAGGCTGCGGCAGAAAAGAAAAACATCAAATTTCATATGGATCTGTCTGGAATATACAGCGGATATATTGTTGTAGACAGCTTGAATCTAAAAAAGGTCATACTAAATCTGCTGAGCAATGCCATCAAATTCACACCAGAAGGTGGGGAAGTGAATCTGGTTGTCAGTGAAATAGAAGCAGTCAATGGCTGCAACTGCCGGATCATCGTAAAGGATAACGGAATCGGTATTTCACCGGAGTTCCAAACAAAGATGTTTGAGCCATTTACACAGGAGAGAGCACCGCAGGCCAGAAGTGCAGTTGGCACGGGACTTGGACTGTCCATTGTGAAGCGGATCGTCACTTTGATGAACGGAACCATTGAAGTAAAGAGTGAACTTAATAAAGGTTCACAGTTTACTGTCCTGGTTCCAATCCAGCATGCAGAAAAAGATGCAGGCGCGGTCCAAGTAAGGAGTGTTGAAGATAAAGGTATCCTGCAGGGGAGAAAAGTACTGCTTTGTGAAGATAATGAGATGAATGCAGAGATTGCCTCTACGATCCTGAAGAGCTTTGGTATGATGGTGGATACTGCGGAGACAGGAAAAGAAGGGGTAAAGCTCTTTACTGATTCTGCAGTATGGAATTATGACCTGATTCTGATGGACCGCAGAATGCCGGAAATGGATGGATTGGAAGCGGCCCGCAGGATCCGAGCAATGAATCGTGAAGATGCGGGTTCCATTCCAATTATTGCGATGAGTGCAGATGTATTTAATGAGTCAATTCAGGAATTTACTGCGGCTGGCATGAACTCACGTGTTGACAAGCCGATTGACCGAATGGCATTGGAGCAGGAACTGATCAGTCAGTGTGAGATTGAAGATGCATTAAGAAAGCATGAGGTGAAAGCCTGATGACAAGAAAATGTAGAATCACATCAGTTTTCACGGCGCTCACGGTATTGTTATGCGGATGTTCTGTATCCAAAACAGAACCGCTTTCTACTGCCGGTCCAGCTGCTTCACCAACTGCAGAGACTTCAGAAGCTGCTTCCTGCACAAGTAAGATTGTCATCTATACACCGCATGATGCTGATCCGATGAACGCAGCGGTCACTTCCTTCATGGAAGCTTATCCTGATATCAAAGTAGAGATCATCGCCGGCGGTACTGGCGAATTGATTGATAAGATCAGGGAAGAAGCAGATGCTCCGGTGGCGGATGTGCTGTGGGGAGGCGGTGCTGATTCACTGGCCGCAAATACAAGTCTCTTTGAACCGTATGTCTGTGCAAATGATCAATACATTGATGCACAGTTCAAGGCGGCAGACCATACATGGAACGGAGAAAGCCCGCTGCCGATGGTCATTATATATAATAGGAAACTGCTGGCAGCAGCTGGAATAGCAGCGCCTGCCAGCTGGCAGGACTGCTTGAATACAGCGTTCAAGGGAAAGATAGCCTATTGTCAGCCTTCCAAGTCTGGATCTGCTTTTTCCCAGCTGTGCACAATGATCCTTGCAAATGGCGGTACAGAAAAAGGCTGGGAGTATGTCAAAAAGTTTGTTGATAATCTGGATGGCAATATCCTCGAATCTTCAAGCAAATGTCACAAGTTAGTTGCCAGCGGTGAATATATGATTGGCATCACTATTGAAAAATCAGCCATCACCTACAGCGACAATCCTGATATTGGATACTGTTATCCAAGTGAAGGAACTTCGGCTGTGCCGGACGCGATTTCAATCGTCAAGAACTGTCCTGATGAAGAAAATGCGAAGCTGTTCGTAGACTTTGTGACATCAACAGCATGTCAGAAAGAACAGAGTGAGAACTGGAACAGACGTCCAGTCCGAAATGATATGTCTCCTTCTGGGAACCTTGCTCAGCTCAGCAGTATCTCATTGATTGACTATGACTTCACCTGGACAGCTGAGAATAAAGAAGATATTATCGCAAAGTTTGATAAATTATTAGAAGAAACGAAATAGTAGATCAATGCTTCATACAGGCTGTGCCTCCTGGCAAGAGCACAGCTTTTATGTACAGCTGGTTTACAATCTATGCACAGAAATACACGTATCAGTGATAAAATAATTTCAGGTAAATAATTTATGAGCAATCACGAGCAGCCAAAATATAAAAGAGAGATGCGTGGATATGCAGAACTCTATGCAATGATTTTTCAAGCGTCTTCCCGAGAATCTTTCATTAAGAACAATGATTTTCTGGATAAAACACTGAAGGGGAAGTGGCTCTCTTTTACAACAGAAGCGAAGCCCTTTTATCTCAATCGAGCAGACGGTACACAGCTGCGTGTTTTAGCTGTAACCAAGAAGGGGCATCAAAACAATAACTGCACCGGACTTCTGTGGCTCCATGGCGGCGGCTATGCAATCGGCCTGCCGGAATTGGAAGTCATGTATGCAAATCAATTCACTGAGGATGATGACTGCGTCATGATCCTGCCGGATTATACCAGATCAGTTGATGCACCATATCCAGCAGCCATCGAAGATGCATATCAGACACTCCTATGGATGAGAGACAATGCGGATTCATTAGGCATTCGAAAAGACCAGCTCTTTGTCGGCGGAGAAAGTGCCGGCGGCGGTCTGACGTGTGCTCTGACTTTATACGCAAGAGACAGAAAAGAAGTCAACATTGCTTTCCAGATGCCGCTTTTTCCAATGCTGGATGACCGCATGACGGAAACATCCTCACACAACCATGCACCAGTCTGGAATACCAAGAAGAACCTGGCCGCCTGGAAACTGTACCGTGGGGATCGGAAAGAGACATCGCCATACTTTGCCCCGGCAAGAGAAACAGAGTATCATGATCTGCCGCCGGCATTCTCCATCATTTCAGATACTGAACCGTTCTATGCTGAGACCAAGATCTACTTCCAGCATTTATATGAAGCAGGGACAGAAGTCATGCTGAAGGAATTCCATGGATGCTTCCATGCCTTTGACATGACATGCCCGAATACTGAAAGTGCGCGCCGTGCACGCCGTCTTGAACAGAATGTATTCCACTATGCGCAGAAACAGTACTTTGCTGCACAGACAGAAGAACTTCCTTCTGATCCAAACGAAGATGCTGATATCGATGATATCGTAAAGGATATTGAGACTCAGCAGAAGTATCTCAATAGTCAGAAAGAACAAGCTGCTTCTGTTCCAGAAAATGCTGAAGCAGCATCAGAAGGACCGGTTGCTGTTAAAGAAGAAGCAGAAGAGAAGCAGGAAGAAGAGACTTCTGCTGCTGTACAGCCGGAAGAACCAGCTGCAGAAGAAACAGTTCCAGAAGAACCTGTGATTGAAGAATCTGCTGAAGAGCCTGCAGAGGGACTGGATGCAGAGCCAGTGGAAGAATCAGCAGAAGAACAGGCTGATGTATCAGAAGATGAAATCCTGCCGGAGATTGAAGATGTGCAGGAAGAGATAGAAGAAGTCCTGGCACATACAGAATCAGTCCCGGAAGTTGACCACATCGAAGAAAGACCAGTTGAAGAAGGAACTGCTGTTGTGTTCCCATCTCAGCCCGAAGAAGATGTAATCTCAGTAGATGAGATTGATGCAATCTCGCAGAGGCTGACCGAGATCAAACCGGAAGAAGCTTTCCCAGAAGATGAAGATAAGGCAGAAGAAACAGTATCTGAGTCTCAGGAAAAGGTAGAAGAAGTGAAAGAATCAGTCCAGGCAGAAAGATTTACCAGAGAAGATGTCATGAAGCTGCTGCAGAAGAAAGAAGTCATGCGGCAGGATGATGGACTGAAACCGTATCATTCAGAAAATGAAAGCGGTGAGGAAGACATCATGACTAATCTGCAGAGGATCATTGCACAGGATACAAATGATTCTCTGGATCAGATTGATGATCTGATTGACAAGCTATGAAGATACAAAAGAAAAAGAATCCGGGTGCTGCCCAGCGCAGAATGGATAAAGAAAACAATGATGTCAAACGCGGGGCACGTATTCCGTTAAGCAAAGTTGTAGAAGATAAGAAAGCAAAGGAAAAGAAAAGATCTCGCTTGAAAGCGGATCTTCAGCAGTCAGTCAAGGATGAAGAGTGATCTTCATCTTTTTATTGTGCGTCTCTGCCTATGGTAATCATATTCTGCAGCTGCATTCGATATAGCAGCAGATCATCTTCCATTGGATTGGCAACCGCAGCGGCGACCTTCTCATTGTTGTTGAGGAAGTCGAGCACGTCCTGTTTGTCCATCAGATAAATGAATTCACCTTTCTTCAATTCAGGCTTCCATTTTCTTAAGTGGTCGATATCTGTAAAGACAGGGAAGTACTTCTCTTCATCTGTTCCCTGCATGACATCTGCTTTTTCAATATCCTTGGCATGGATATCAATCTTTGTCAGTGCCTCTTCCTTTGGATAGACAGCAGCCGCAAAGACGACATTGCCGGCAATATATAAAGTCAGGTCTTGCAGCACATGGGTCATACCTTCTTCTGAAAGAGGTGCTCTTCTCTGTGCGAGCAGATGATCCAGCTTTGTGTCTTTCCTGATGTCCATGGAATCTGTGTACTTTTTCATTTTTTTGTCCTCACGTCCGTCCATTATATATAAAATCTGCCGGTCTGGAAATAAAAAAACACAGCGCGTGCTGTGTCGTCATATATGTTGCAATATATGTCACATTCCCTCTGGAATGTTAGCTTCTGAGCGATCGAGACAATCAGCGACTGCTGCTGTCATAGCGATTACTATTTAGAATTGTGATGATGCCGTTGTTTGCTTCTGCTAACAGTTGCTTATAACCCATTTCATCTGTGTATTCAATAATAGTGCCGCCATCGATCGTCAGGTACTCAATACGATGACTCATGTATAGCTGTTCCTCCTTTCAATTCATGTGAAGTTATACATGATTTGAAATGAAATTGCAAGTTTTTAGCATATTTCACACAGAATGTGATGAGAAATTTTACACAAATGATATCCGATGATGATTCGCGGAAGCATTGAAACGTATATAATAAAGACAGCAAAGCATATACATGCAAGGAGATCATCATTATGAAATTAAATCGCAAACGCACGATGCTGGTAGGATTGGCTTTCTTATCGATTTGTGCATTCTGGCAGTTCTATGACAACGAGATACCAAAGATCCTGAAGAATACCTTTGGCATGGGAGAGACACTGACCGGCTTCATCATGGCGCTGGACAACATCCTGGCATTGTTCCTGCTTCCTTTCTTCGGTTCTTTATCTGACAAGGTCAATACGAAGATTGGCAAGCGTATGCCGTTCATTCTCTGCGGCACTGCATTGGCATCTGTCCTGCTGGTCATTCTGGCGGGATTGTCATCACAGCCGACAATGCTGGCAGTATTCATCATTGTTCTGCTGCTGTTGTTGGTGGCGATGGGGACCTACCGTTCGCCGGCAGTATCTCTGATGCCGGAATTGACACCTGCTCCGCTGCGCTCAAAAGCGAATGCCATTATCAACTTGATGGGAACAGTCGGCGGCGTCTATACACTGCTGATGATCAAATTCCTGGTACATACACCAACTGATGGTTCCTTGACCAACTATATGCCGATGGCACTTTCGATTGTTGCCATCATGGTCATCTCCGTCGGTGTTCTGTATATCACTGTTCCGGAAAATAAATGCATGAAGGAAGTGGAACAGGAGGACATGGAAGACAAGGAAGAAGCGGAAGCCAAGGCTGCTGCCGGCAGGAAGATGCCGCCGGAAGTCAAGCGCTCAATGATCTTCCTGCTTCTGTCGGTCTTCTTCTGGTTCACCGCATACAATGCAGTGACAACAGCATTCTCACGCTATGTTGAACAGGTATGGAACCTGCACAATGGTGAATACGCAGACTGTCTGATGGTCGGAACAGTCGCTGCCGTTCTGGCATACCTGCCAATCGGCAATATCTCTCAGAAGATCGGCCGCAAGAAGATGATCTTCTTCGGCATTGTATTGATGGCAGTCAGCTATCTGCTTGCAGTGTTTGCGGTACAGTATGCATTCTGGGTCAACATCCTGTTTGCCTTTGTTGGAATCGGCTGGGCAAGCATCAATGTCAACAGTTACCCAATGGTCGTTGAAATGAGCAGAGCAGGAGATATCGGCAAGTTCACCGGTCTCTACTATACCTTCAGTATGGCAGCCCAGGTCTTCACACCGATTGCCTCCGGCTTCCTGCTGGAACATGTTTCCTATCAGACGTTATTCCCATACAGTGCTTTCTTCATGGTCGTAGCTGGAGTGACAATGTTAATGGTAAAGCATGGTGATATTGAAATTAAGAAGGCGGTAAAATGATCCTTGTCTATATTCTTCTGATTCTGTTCTGCCTGTATCTTTTCTTCATCCATCCTGGTCTTCGGAAGATGGAAGTCATTGATGCATTTAAAAAACAGAAATACTTTGCACACCGCGGCCTGTATGACAATGACAGCGACCATCCTGAGAACTCACTGAAGGCATTTCAGAATGCAGTTGATCATGGTTATGGCATGGAGATGGATGTACAGCTGACCAAGGACGGTGTCCCGGTTGTCTTCCATGACTTCAAGCTTGGCCGTATCGCCCGCGATGAGAACAATCAGCCGGTCGAAGGGAAAGTATATGACTATACATTTGAAGAGCTTCAGCATTTTCATCTGCTGAACAGCACGGAAAAGATTCCGACCTTTGAAGCGTTCCTTAATCTGCTTCATGGTCAGCGTCCAGTCATCGTTGAACTGAAGATTGAGAACAGTGACCGTGAACTTGCGGTATGTCCAAAAGCAGATGCACTATTGAGCAGATATCAAGGTATCTACTGTATTGAGAGCTTTAATCCAAGAGGCGTAAAGTGGTATAAAGATCATCGCCCTGATGTTATGCGCGGCCAGCTGAGCTCGATGTTCACCAAGACGAACAGTGACCGTAAGAAATACTGGTTCATGTATTTCATTGCACAGAATCTCTTTGAGAACTTCTTAACAGTTCCTGACTTCATTGCGTATGATGCTGTGTACTGGAAGAACTTCAGCAGATGGATCTGCCACCGCATCTATCACAATACAGCCGTTGCCTGGACAATCCGCTCACAGCAGCAGCTCGATGCACGCATGAAGGATTATGATATATTCATCTTTGAACATTTTGCAGCAGATCAAACAAAATAAACTGAAAATGACGATTTCAATATGAAGTGAGTTCATCTCATATTGGATCGTCATTTTCTAATTGGGGAATATTAATGATTGAATACTGCGGCAAATCTCCTAGTGATCTCTAACGGTCTGGTAATGGCACCGCCTACAACAACACAGTAAGCACCGGCAGCTAGAGCCTGCTGGGCCTGCTCAGGCGTATGGATTTTCCCTTCAGCAATGCACCTGGCATTTGTTTCCTGCGAGATTCGCTCAATCAGTTCGAAATCGGGGCTGTCGGATGGAAACTGTCCTTCCACATACCCGCTCAGTGTCGTTCCAACAAAATCGAATCCGATTTCAGCAGCTTTTTTAGCTTCTGCAAAACAGGAGATATCTGCCATCAGCAGCTGATGTGGATACTTTTCCCGGACCTGATGATACAGTTTTTCTGAACTGATGCCGCCTGGATGGATCCTGTCAGTGAAATCAAAGGCAATGATCTCGGGCTGACAGCCTATGAGTTCGTCAATCTCTTTCATTGTAGGGGTAATGTAGATTGATGAATCCTCATAGTCTCTTTTGATAATTGCAATGACAGGAAGCGATACTGCTTTCTTGATGGCTTCCACATCGCGGACGGTATTGCAGCGGATTCCTGCCGCACCGCCAAGCTCAGCTGCCTTTGCCATATATGGCATAATGCTTCTTTCAGCATCATAGAGCGGCTCACTTGGAAGTGCCTGGCAGGAGACAATCAGCTTTCCCTTCAGCGACTGAATGATCTTTTCATTGTCATTCATCGATATTCAGAATCTCCACAATATTGTTCTTGTAAAGAATTGCTTTAGCACCATAGACCGCCTGGATGCCGCCGCCTACTTCTAGAACATCTGTTGCACCGAGTTTTTTGAGTTCGTCTTTATTTACTTTTTCAACATCTTTCACTGACACGCGCAGACGAGTAATGCAGGCATCCACATCTTCAATATTCTCTGCACCGCCTAAGGCATCGATGATCTTAACGCTGTCTTCTTTTAATGTGCTCTTTGTTGTGAGCTGCGGAGCTTCAGATGTAACTGTTCCATCAGCATTTACTGTATCTTCACCACGTCCAGGTGTCATGACATTGAACTTGATGATATACCACTTGAATAAGAAGTAATAAATGAATGCCCATAATACACCAACTGGAATCTCGAGCATCCAGTTTGTCTTTGCGTTGCCCTGCAGGATGCCGAACAATGTAAAGTCAATAATGCCGCCGGAGAATGTATTTCCGATGGAAATATTCAGGATATCAGCGATAAAGAAACTGACACCGTCGAGGAATGCATGAATCACATAAAGCAGAGGGTTTACGAACAGGAACATAAATTCGATTGGTTCAGTAATACCGGTAATGAAGGATGTCAGAGCTACAGAGATGAATAATCCTTTATAAGAAGCTCTTCTTTCCTTCGGTACGCAGTGATACATTGCTAAGCATGCTGCTGGCAGACCGAACATCATGGTTGCAAAACGGCCGGCAAAGAAACGTGTTCCCTCAGTATAAAGTCCAACATGATTTGGATCAGCAAGCTGGGCGAAGAAGATCTTCTGTGCACCTGCAACACTGACGCCGTTGACAATCTCAACACCGCCAAGTTCTGTATACCAGAACATCGGATAGATCATATGATGGAGACCGACTGCTCCGCAGAGACGCATCAAGAATCCATAGAAGAATGTTCCAATCGGACCTGTTTTAGAAATGACATCACCAAGTGAAACTAATAAATTCTGGAACGGAGGCCAGATAATGAAGAAGGCACATCCGATGAAGATGGCAGCAAATGAGGTGGCAATAGGGACAAATCTAGAACCGCCGAAGAAGCCAAGGAACTGCGGAAGTTCAATGTTCTGGTACTTGTTGTGCAGCGTAACAGCTACAAGGCCGACAACGATAGCACCGACAACACCTGTATCGATCGCAGAACCCTTTGGATTGAAAATGGCGAGCATGGCAGAAATGGTTGCATTCATGACGAGATAGCCGACAACGCCTGCTAAAGCTGCGGTTCCCTTATCACGTTTTGCTAATCCGATACATAAGCCTACGCACAGCAGCAATGATAGATTTGCAAAGACGACACTGCCGGCGGAACTCATGATCTGGAAAATACCTTGCAGGAATGCATTGTTTAATACTGGATACGTAGCTACCGTTGTTGGATTGGATAATGCTCCGCCAATACCAAGCAGCAGGCCGGCAGCCGGCAGGATTGCGATTGGCAGCATGAACGCTTTGCCAATCTTTTGAAGCTGTTTGAACATAACTTTCCCTCCTTTTTGGGCATGATGAAAAAATCTATCCTTTTCCCCATCACATATCACCTGATTATGATCAGTATGATTCCTATACTTTTTGTGAAACGATATTCTGGATGTGAATTGCTAAATAGCATTTTTCACTTTCGTTGATCTGAATGTTGTATGTATCTGCGAGATGTTCAGCAATTGCTGATGCAGTTTCGTATGCACCTCTGCATTTTTCGGGAATGATTGTCTCCAGAAAATTATCAAGCTGAATATTCTCTGAAGAACGCTTGACCGCAAATTTAAGATGGATCACCATGCGCTGATACAGAAAATTCTGCCGGCTTAAATGAATGTGGTATCTTTCTTCAATGATTTTCATGCAGTCGGTAACAATCTGCACCATCATCGCACTGTAACTCGCTTTTTCACCGTGCATAGCGGCATGAATGTGCATGCATATGAAACCGGCTTCAGCAGTCGGCAGGTCGATCTTCAATCGTTCATTGACCAAGTCGAGCATCTTCTTAGAAAATTGGAATTCCTTTGGATACATGCACTCCGTCTCTTCTAGAAAGATATTTGTAATGACAATATGTTCCCGATAGCGTCTGACACTGAAATTGATGTGGTCCAGCAGTGCAATATGAAGATGATTGTCTGCTTCCATGTGGAATTCACGGCTGGCTTCTTCAATGATCTCTTCAGAAACATCCAGGATTGCTAAGTCGACACTGCGCAGCAGATCTTCATATTGCTGTGAAAGCTTGACATCTTTGATCTCATACAGCTTTGTGAAGCTCTTTGAGTCTATGTAATCTCCGGACTTGTGGTGAAAGCCGATACCGACTCCATAAGCCAGCAGTTCTGCCTGTGAATCCTGATGACGGCATCTGACGGTGTTATGGTTCAATACTGATGTAATGATATAGTCATTCACATGTACCAACCTCCTGCCCGGACATGACCTTTCCCGAAACGGTCAAATTCATTTTTGAGCCGCTGCCCAGCAGAATGATGATATCAGACTCAAGGTGATTTTCCTCTAAAACAGATAAGTTGACACGAACGAGAGGAGATCCTGCTTTGACCTTCTGTCCCTCGGTGACCAGAACTTCAAAGCCCTGTCCTTTCAAGCTGACAGTGTCAATGCCGATATGTACGATATAGTCTTTCCCGTCAGCATCGGTCAGGCCGATGGCATGTTTCGTAGGAAAGATCATGGCAACCGTACCGTCAACCGGCGAGGCGACGATATTTCCTTCCGGCAGGACTGCAAATCCTTCTCCGGCAAGTCCCTTTGAAAAGACGGCATCATTGACTTGACTCAACTTTTTTACCTGCCCGGAACACGGACTGTATATTTTCTTTTTGTGGTTGAAAAATTTCATAAAACCTCCTCGTGTGCATAAAAAAACTCATTAGATACAATACAGATCTAATGAGTTAATGCCTGTCTATTTCAGCAGTTACACACTCTTCAACATCAATATACCATATGAATTAACCGTGTCAATAGAATTGTGGAAAAATGTGTGAAGGTAGACATGCACGCATGAATGAACGTGATATATTTTCTTTAAACACTTCAAAGCGGAGCAGCCAACATAAATAAAGCGATTCCCGGATAGGAACCGCTCTTTTATCAGAAACGAATTTCGTGCATGAGTTCTTCAAGCTCATCCTGTGTCAATGGTGACGGAACTTCTACAGAAGAATGATCTTCTGTTTTATTTTCCCATGGCAGCTCAATTGTTTCATTATCGTTATTCATTATCCCCTCCGACTCACTGCATAAAATGATACCAAAGAAATAATCAAATATAACTCTTGAAATTTTAGATTGTGAAGCTCTTCCTTTAACCAGGCGGGAAAATAAAAATTTCCAATTTCAGTATAGCCCCGCAAAGGAAGAGGTATAGTCCTTTTTTTACTTTCTTGAAATATTTTCGCAGATGGTGTCCCAATAATTTTTCATGATTCCTTTCAAAGGATGTTGTGTATATGAACAATTCAATTAAATAAATATTGATTTCTTTTAGCACACGGGTAGAATAAAACTAGAAATAGTTGGAAATCCAACTATTATAGTAAGGAAGAGAGTTCAATGGCAGAAAACAGCAGCTTCATGCTGAATCTATCCATCCTCTACCGAAACACGCAGAAATATTACGATCATGTATTGGCACAGTATGATATGGGGTCTGGTCAGTTGATTTTTCTTCTCTATATTAACGAGCATAAAGGTGTCACAATGCAGGACGTTACCAATGCAACTCAGGTAGACAAGGGAACAACGACCAAGTCAGTACAGCGCTTGATTGATCAAGGATATATTCAGGCAAAACAGGATGAAGTAGACAAGCGTGTCAAGCGCTTATATACGACAGACAAGGCAGCCGAGACTGTCAATGCCATTTACGAGTACCGCAATAAGTGCAGAGCAGTATTGGCAGAAGGAGTTGATTTCACTGCCTTTGAAACACTTTTTGATCAAGTGGCAGTCAACAGCAGTGAGAAGCTCAACCCGGAAGACAAAGACCTGGACTTCTCCAACCTGAGAATCGGCGGCATGCAGAAGATGACTCTGCTTGACTATCCAGACAAGGTAGCCAGCACGATCTTCACAGCCGGATGCAACTTCAAGTGTCCGTTCTGTCACAACAGAGATTTAGTCTTCCTGCCGGAGGATTATGAATACTACGATCCGGAAGAAGTCATGTCATATCTTGAAAAAAGAAAAGGATTGATCGACGGTGTATGCATCAGCGGCGGTGAACCGATGCTGCAGGATACACTGGATATGATCAAGAACATCAAGAAGATGGGATATCTGGTCAAGCTGGATACCAATGGCTCGCGTCCTGACAAGCTTCAGGAATATGTAGAGAGCGGATATATCGACTATGTTGCAATGGATATCAAGAACTGCAAAGCAAAATATGCTGAAACAGTTGGCATGGATGCAGAGAACTTCTCAATTGAAAATATTGAGAGATCAGTGGAATTCCTGAAGAAGGGCACCGTTGATTATGAGTTCCGTACCACTGTTGTAAAAGAGCTGCACACCAAGGAAGATTTATTAGCCTTGGCTGAATGGATCAAACCGACTGAAAAGTATTATCTGCAGCAGTTCCAGGACAGTGGAAATCTGATCCAGGAAGGCTGTTATACCGCATATACGGCGGATGAAATGAGAGAACTCAGAGATGCTGTTGCCAAGATCATTCCTGGCACAGAATGCAGGGGACTGAAGGAGAACTAGGATGTACAAGGTAAAAAAGAGAGACGGTAAAATTGCAGATTTCAACATCCAGAAAATTTCAGATGCAGTCAGAAAGGCATTTGATGCATGCGGACGCAATTATGATGACAGTGTCATCAGTTTAGTTGCGCTTCGTGTCACCAGTGATTTTGAAAAGAAGATCAAGGATGACGTCATTGATGTTGAAGATATTCAGGACTCTGCTGAAAAGGTATTGTCAGAAGCAGGATATGCAGATGTTGCAAAAGCATACATCTTATATCGAAAACAGAGACAGAACATCCGCAATGTCATGAGCACATCGCTCGACTATAAGAAACTGGTCGACAGCTATCTGAAGGCATTGGACTGGCGAGTCAAGGAGAACAGCACGGTGACATATTCTGTCGGCGGTCTGATTCTTTCCAACTCAGGTGCCATCACTGCCAACTACTGGCTGAGTGAAGTCTATGATCAGGAGATTGCAGATGCACACCGCAGCGGCGACATTCATATCCATGATCTGTCGATGCTGACAGGATACTGCGCAGGCTGGTCCTTAAAGCAGCTGATCCAGGAAGGCCTTGGCGGAGTTCCAGGCAAGATCACCAGCGGTCCGGCAAATCATCTGAGCACATTATGCAACCAGATGGTCAACTTCTTAGGCATCATGCAGAATGAATGGGCGGGTGCCCAGGCATTCTCTTCCTTCGATACATACTTAGCACCATTCGTAAAGAAGGATGATCTGTCCTATAAAGAAGTCAAGCAGTGTGTACAGTCCTTCATCTACGGCGTCAACACACCTTCCAGATGGGGCACACAGGCACCGTTCACCAATATCACTCTGGACTGGACAGTACCGGATGACTTGGCAGAGCTTCCTGCACTTGTCGGCGGCAAGGAAATGGACTTCAAGTATAAAGACTGCAAGAAGGAAATGGATATGGTCAACAAAGCCTTCATCGAAACAATGGTCGAAGGTGACTACAACGGCAGAGGCTTCCAGTATCCAATTCCAACTTATTCCATTACACCTGACTTCGACTGGTCAGATACAGAGAACAACCGTCTGCTGTTTGAAATGACAGCGAAATATGGAACACCTTACTTCTCCAACTATGTCAACTCTGACATGAAGCCAAGTGATGTCCGTTCCATGTGCTGCAGACTGCGTCTTGATCTGCGTGAATTAAGAAAGAAGAGCGGCGGCTTCTTTGGTTCTGGCGAATCAACAGGTTCTGTCGGTGTCGTTACGATCAATCTTCCTAGAATTGCATATCTTGCCAAGGACAAGGAAGACTTCTATAAGAAACTGGATCACATCATGGATATCAGTGCCCGTTCCTTGAAGACAAAGAGAACAGTCATCACAAAGCTTCTGGAAGGCGGTCTCTATCCATATACAAAGAGATACTTAGGTTCCTTCAGCAACCATTTCAGCACCATCGGTCTGATTGGCATGAATGAAGTAGGACTGAATGCAAACTGGCTCCACATGGATCTGACGCATGAAGAAACACAGAAGTTCGCGGCAGAAGTGCTCAACCATATGAGAAACCGTCTGTCTGACTATCAGGAACAGTACGGTGATCTGTACAACCTTGAAGCAACACCGGCAGAATCTACAACATACCGTCTGGCAAAACATGACGTTGAGAAGTATCCAGACATCATTACAGCCAACATGAACGGTACACCGTACTATACCAACAGCTCACACTTACCAGTCGGCTATACCGATGATATCTTCACAGCTCTGGATGTACAGGATCCGCTGCAGACGCTGTATACATCAGGCACTGTCTTCCATGCCTTCTTAGGCGAACGTCTGTCAGACTGGAAAGCAGCTGCGACACTGGTCCGCAAGATTGCCCAGAACTACAAGCTGCCTTACTACACACTCTCACCAACTTATAGTGTCTGTGCAAATGACGGCTATATCCCTGGTGAAGTCTGGAAGTGTCCGAAATGCGGTGCTGAGACAGAAGTCTATTCCCGTATTACCGGCTACTACCGTCCAGTCAAGAACTGGAATGCCGGCAAATCACAGGAGTTCAAGGATAGAAGAACGTACAAAGTAGATGTCAGCGCGGCTCATACAGTATCTTCATTCCGTGAACAGGAACAGAAGCCAGTCAGTGTTTCTGAACCTAAGGAATTCCTGCTGTTCACAACAAAGACATGCCCGAACTGCAAAATGATCAAGCAGATGCTTGGTGAAAAGAATTTCTCCTATACAATTGTCGATGCCGAGGAACATCCGGATCTGGCAAGAAAGTATGACATCATGCAGGCGCCTACACTGGTTGCTGTAGATGGCGAGAAGGCAGAGACTTACGCCAACGCTTCCAACATCATTGCTTACGTCAATCAGCATTTAGCTGCATAACAAAAAGAGACTTCAGATCAAAACTGAAGTCTTTTTATATGACAATATAGGCAATCAATGGATAATGATCAGAAGGATAGATGCCTTGATACTTTTTATGGATCTTGCGTACATTCAATACGGAGATTCCTTTGGATACATAGATATGGTCAATCGGATGATCCTTCTTTGTTTTAGAACCAATCTTGCCGCGGAGAGTAGAACCCAGTTCATCCTTCACAGTATCCACCAGATGTGCTTTCTGGAACAGGTGCAGGGCATCTGAATCATGTGTTGTGTTGAAGTCGCCGGTCACGAACATACAGCTTCCTTTTTCGCGTTCCACTAAGATCCTGGCAAGAATCTCTGCCTGTTCATTGCGGATGGATGGCAGGCCGAAATCCAGATGTGTGTTGGCAAAAGTAAAAATCTCTTCTGTTTCAAGATTTTTGAAATAGGCGAATGTCACAATGCGCGGATAGACTGACTTCACCAGCTTTGAACCTTCCTGATCTGGAGTGTGTGAGAGCCATTTCGTATCGCCGCCGATCAGTTCAAACTTGTCTTTCCGATACAGGATTGAACAGTATTCATCATTGAGCAGAGAATGCCGGGAATCCCCAAAGATGCCGTAGTCCTTGAACACCTGCTGCATATAAGGGAACATTGTCCTGGTCAGTTCCTGAACACCGATCAAATCTGGATGCAGTTCCTGGATCATCTCGCTGACTGCTTCCGCCCGCTTTGAAAAACGCTGATTTCCATTCAGAAATAAGTGGTCAGTCAACAGATTCAGAGTCATGATCGAGTATTCTTCCATATCGTCCTCTTTACTATCATACAATACATTTTCTCTGGATGTTTTGCTCAATTCTCAATGAAAGTCCCTTATCACGGAAAGTTCCTGTGAAATAAGGGACTTTTCATCTGGTCGGGTATTCTCAAAATATGTGAAGTGTGATAGACCATAGGTATAGACAGATATGGATGAGCACGCAAAAACTCAGCTTTTCTAAGAATTTCTTCGAATTCTCATGGAAAGTCCTTGCAGGATGATTGAGGATGTGCCGCCAGATCTGCTTAGTGGAGAATAGGTGTGAGCTTGACTTGATCGAGGCGAAGCGATGTAAGTCTGTTGAGCTGCAGCACCTTTTCATTTAGGAAAAGCACGGACAGTTCCAACGGTGATTTGTAATGGAACAGCCTGCGTGGATAGTTGTTGATCATATTGGATGCGTAATTGATGTCATGAGTGGAAAGTGTGTACATGCTCAGACCGGGAGGGATGATCTCTCTCAGCTGCTCATGGTTCTTCTCGCACTTTCCTTTCTGGTCCGATCTCCTTGGCTCACAGAAATAAATATTGATCAATTGCTCGCCAGTCTGCGGATCTGTCTCAATGAGAAGAGGCTCACTGAACTCAGTGCCATTGTCGGTCTTGATCACAGTGAAAGTCTCTTTGAACAGGTCTGGTCCAAGGAAATCCTTGATCTTGTCGAATACCTTGACGACATTCTCTGAGGTCTTGGAATCAAGAAGGAAATACAGCTGCAGGTTCGTCCTGGTATATAGCAGTGTGAGCAGGCATTTCTCCTCTGATCCTTTCTTCCCGATGACGGTGTCCATCTGCCATACATTCACAGATGGGTCTCTTTCCATCCTGTCATTGAAGTCCGTCAGTCTCCTCCCGTTGAGGAAATCAGGGTTCTTCGGAATGATCTTTGGCTTGCTGGAAGAACGTGGCGAATAACGGGTCTTGCGCTTGAGGTCGATGTTCTTGACGGCAGGGATGAGATGGGCATCGATGTAGCGATATGCAGTCGCTGTCGAGATGTTGAGCCCATACTCCTTGATGATGACATCGACGGACAGCCCGTTCTGTATGCCTTTCTGGAATGCACGGATGATGGCAGCCATGTCCTTCTCGGATTTCTGGCATCCTTCCTTCCAGTCAGAGACGCAATGGCAGTGATCGATATCAGCCTTTTCAGCGAAATAGAACAGCTTCGGCAGATGGCAGTCCGACAGCTTTGCACAGCCATTGCATACATAGGGCCATCGTGAAGAGCGGCTGCACACAGGATGGTCATTGAAGTCAGGACAGATCTGATTGCAGTTGTCATGCCTGCACTCACAGCACTTGCCAGTGATGCAATCTGGGCACAGCCTGACTTTGGTACAGATGTCCTGAAGACCGCACTTGTTATGCTGGTTGGAACGGACTCTCACAACTGCACGATGTGTCACTTCATAACGGATCGACTTCGGATCCCTGTTCAGATGAGCAGCGATCGTCTTTAGCTTGATGTCTGGATCATTCAGATCGGATTCAATAGAAAGCCTTTCTTCTCTTGATAATTGTTTATATGTTCTGCCTGTCATAAATAGGCTCCTTTCTCTCCACATAGGCAGCACATCCTTGTCTAGATATCATAAACAGGCACTTTCATTGAGAAAAGTGCACATAAAAGAACTTTCAATAATAATTGAGGCTCTGGATGTTTTCTCTTATTTTGAGTCCTGCCTGCTTTTGTCATATAATAGAACAGTAAGAATAAGGGGCAAAGTATGGAACAGAAAAAAATACTTTTGATTGGCGGTACTGGAACAATCTCCACATCTGTAATGAAATTGTTGGCAAAGGATATCAACTATGACGTGACTGTATTGAACAGGGGACATAAAGAACTGCCTGTCAATATCAAGCAGATCATCTGTGACATCAAGGAGCCGGGAGCATTAGAAAGAGAAGTTGCCGGTGAGAAATATGATGTCATCGTAGACTTCCTGATCTATGATGCAGAAACAGCAGCTGAACGAGTACGTATCTTCAGCGGCAGAGTCAAGCAGTACTTCTTCATCTCAACGGTCGTCACCTTTGATCATGAGAATATTGTATGGCTGAATGAAAATTCCAGACAGACAAACCGTTTCAGCCGTTATGGCCAGAACAAGAAAGCAGCTGAGGATGTCTTCCGTAAAGCATCTGCATCCGGCTTCCCAGTTGTTATCGTCAGACCTTCTCAGACATATGGAGAAGACAGGATCCCGTTAAGCATCAAGGGAGAGACATGCTGGAGTGTTGTCAGCCGTATCGTAAACGGCAAGTCCGTGATTGTCCATGGTGACGGCAAGTCAATCTGGCATATGATGCACGCAGATGACTTTGCATATAACTTTGTACAGATGATCGGCAATCCTGCAGCGAATGGCCAGACGGTCAACTTAGTCAATCCAGCCGTTGTTACATGGGATATGATCTATGAAGAAATTGCGCTGCAGTTAGGTAAGAAGCTGCGGATCTGCCATATCTCTTCCGATACGCTTGCATGTGCAGCCAAGTATGACAGCATTGAAACAATCCTTGGTGACAAGCAGTTCTCCAACATGTATTCCAAGTATCAGCTGACGCAGCTCATTCCTGATTTCCGCTGTGAGATCGGATTGAAGGAAGGCGTTGAAAAGTATCTGCTGTATGTTGCTGAACATCCTGAATGCAAGATCGAAGATCCGGAATATGATGCATGGTGCGATGCACTGATCCGTGACTATCGTGCTTTCATGAAGCTTGTCTCACAAAAATATTAAAGCTGAAGACCGGTGAACAGCCGGTCTTTTTGTATGCATGGAATGGTATCGATTTTCTTTCCCAATGAACATTTCTGGATTTCGAAAGATATAATGGTTTAAACAAACGAACCAATTAGATGGAGGCAGACAGAATGGACGCATGTACAGTGGAACGGCGGAAACTGGCGAAAGAATTCCGCAGATATCAGAAGGTTTTTACTGCCCTGGGTGATGAGACCAGACAGCTGATCTTCATTGCTTTATTGGAAAATGAGACTATTGGCATGCGGGTGCCGGACATTACGGCCCGGACCCATCTTTCCCGTCCTGCCGTTTCACATCACTTAAGGATCCTGAAGGATGCCGGTTTGATCCAGATGCATCGGACAGGGACGATGAACTATTACTATGTGGATGCCAATGAGACATGCTGGAGCGGTCTGAAGGAATTGACGGAACATGTCGACAGGACCGTGCGCCAAGCGGCTGAGAATCAATATCCGCAGGAATGGAAGGATGAAAGATGATCAAAGTCTATGAACTGAACTGCGGACAGGTAGGTGTCGATCCTGCTGTTCCTGATCGAAGCATCTCGCGGAATACCATTGCCTATACAGGACTTTTCCGCAGTGCCAAAAGACGGATCTGGCTGCCGGTGAAAGCTTTTTTCATTGTCCATCCGAAAGGAAATATTCTGGTCGATACCGGCTGGGACAGTGATGTCCGGCAGCGACCCATCCAGACACTGACCTTTCCAATGTGGTTTGCCTCCAAGCCGAGGCTGCCGCAGGGAGAAGCAGTGGATGAACAGATCAAAGCACTGGGATACAGGACCAGCGAGATCACGGTGCTCATGACACATATGGATATCGATCATGATTCCGGTCTGCGCTTAGTCAAGGATGCGAAGCAGATCCTGGTCAGTCCGGAAGAATGGCGGGCAGTCCATTCTGGACAGGTGCGCTATGTGAAGCGCCCATGGAAGAATATCACGCTCAAACAGATGCCGCTGATCAATGATCCATCCGCACCATTTGGAAAATCCTGGGATGTGTATGGCAACGGCAGCGTCAAAGTATTTCTGACCCCGGGACATACCCCGGGATCAGCAACCATTCAGGTGACTGGTGAAGACGGCTTTGTCCTGCTGGTAGGTGATACCGGTTATAACAGAGACTCCTGGGAAAGTCTGAAGATCCCAGGACCAGTCTACAATCAGAAACAGATGAGAGAATCTCTGCAGTGGGTGCAGAAGATGAGACAGGATCCAAAGTGCTTAGGTATATTGGCAGCACACGATCCACAAGAGACAAGAAAGGTGATTGAAATAAGGTGAAAAATGATGATGACAATTCAGGAAGCTATGCAGCAGCGCCATTCTGTACGCAGCTACATCGATCAGAAAATTGATGAAACAGCAGCATCTCAGCTGCAGAAAAAAATTGACGCATGCAATCAGGAGAGCGGTCTTCATATTCAGATGGTACTGCATGAACCGCAGGCATTTGATGGTTTTATGACACACTATGGAAAATTCACAGGCGTGCAGAACTATATTGCCTTGATTGGCAAAAAGAGCAGCAGTCTGGAGGAACAGGCAGGATATTATGGGGAACAGCTTGTTTTGACAGCACAGCAGCTGGGCTTGAATACCTGCTGGGTCGCAATGACAGTATCCAAGGGTACGGTCAAAAAACACTGTGTTATGAAGAATGATGAAAAGATTGCCTGTGTCATCGCATTGGGTTATGGAGCTGTACAGGGTGCTGCACACCCTTCCAAGCCGATGAGCGAACTGTGCCAGCTTGAAGGAACGATGCCTGCATGGTTCAAGGAAGGCATGGAAGCAGTGATGCTGGCACCGACAGCTGTCAATCAGCAGAAGTTCCTGTTCACTCTGCAGGGAGAACAGGTGACCGCAAAGTCCCTTGGCGGTTTCTATTCCATGATTGATCTTGGCATCGTCAAGTATCAATTTGAAGCAGTTACCGGCAGAAAAGTGCTTTAGAAGCTGCGGATACACAAAGTTTTGACTAATCTGGTCAATTTTGTGACCCTGCTGTGACCCTGCCTCTTTTATGATAGTGACATCGAAGGAAGAAGCGAAAGCTTCTTATGTATGGGAAGCTGGCAGCAGCTTGATCTGACACGAAGAGATTTCTGTGAGGAGCAGAAGTCTTTTCAATTGCAGAAACAAAGGAGAATTTATTGTTATTCTGCGCCAAAGATTTTATAATTTGCATAGATGCGTTATATTAGATAATTATGATAAATTTGCATTGAAATACATCACATGAAAGGGGGCGCAGAGATGGATACTGCTGAAATCATCCTGTCACCAGAACAGGAAAAAGTTTTTGAAAATATGCCGATTCCTTTCTGTGTGCTTCATGCCCAGGCAGATAATTATGATCTGCTTGCAGTTTCTGATGGACTCTGCCGGCTCCTGCACCGCACCCGCAGTGAATTAATGGATGCTGAGCATCATCTGCTGCAGCTTGTTGCGGCAGATGACCGCCGGACTGTCATTGATGCCTTGGAATATGCAAGAGTACAGCCGGGAACCGCCTGTCATACTTCCTATCATTTTTTGTATGGCAGTGAGAATATAAAAGCGGACTGCTGCAATATTGCAGAAGCACTTTCTGATGGATCATATTTGATCTATGTTTATTTTTCCGGCTGTGCAAAACAGATTGGCATCAATGAAACAGCAGAGGATCAAGTCAGAAGTCTGAATGGAAGCCAGAATCTGCTGAATCTAGACAGCAGTGAAAACAAGATTGCAGAATGGCTGGTTGATCTGACAGACAACAAAGTTATTTCATATCAGAAACTGCAAATGAGAGGCATGGATATCGATCCGTCGCTTCCGTTTGATGCATGTGTAAAGCAGGCTGCAGTATCTCTGCATGCAGAGGAAGACAGTCAGAAATTCTCTGCGTTGATCCAGCGTGAAATGATGATCCAGAATTATCAGCGGGGGCATACCTCCTTTGCTGTACAATACCGGCGGGATGAAGACGGCAAGATGCCGTTCTGGGTCTCCCTGGTCGTTCAGATGTATGTCTCTGCACAGAGTGGACATATTATCTGTTCCATGAATGCATATGACATTACCGAAAAGATCCTGGAGAAGCAGATGATCAGCCGCTTTACGATGCTGGGATATGATATCGTCGGTCTTCTGGGTGTGCCGTCACGGAAAGTAAGATTCTTCCGTCTGAAGCCGATGCAGTTCGGTATGAGCTATGAACATTATCAGGATTATCTGGAAGCGATTGACGGTGATGTTGACCGCGTTGTTGCGGAAGACCAGCGAGAGGCTGTCAGCCATGCGCTGCGCTTAGAAACAATCCTTGAAGAACTGAAGGAAAAACCGATCTACGAGTATTCCTTTGAAGTGACTACTAGTGACGGCCGACACCGCCATAAGCTCCTGCAGTATTCCTATCTTAATGAAGACCATGATACGATCTTCCTCTGCCGTTCGGATGTGACCAGTCAATATCAGCGTGAACATGCACAGATTGAAGAACTGCGTGCCGCAAAGCTGGCAGCTGACCGTGCCAATGAGGCTAAATCCTCCTTCCTGTCCAGTGTCAGCCATGACTTAAGAACGCCGCTCAATGGCGTTGTAGGCTTTACGGAACTGGCGCTGAATGAAAAGGATCCTGAGGTGAAGCAGGGATACATTCAAAAAGTGAAACTGTCCAGTACATTGCTGCTGGATCTGGTGAATGATACGCTGGAACTTTCCAGAATCGAGAGCGGAAAATCTGTCTACTCTCCAGAAGCAGCAGGACTGCGCAGCATGTCAGAAGCAGTGCTGACTTCCCTGCAGCCTTCAGCCGAGATCAAGTCACTGACCTTTGTCACAGATCTGACGCAGTGCCCGGATGTCATTGTCTGGACTGACCGTTTGAAATTCCAGAAGATCTTCCTGAACCTGCTTTCAAATGCAATCAAATACACACCTTCCGGCGGCCGGGTCGAAGCCTGCGTTCGCTGGGATGAGAAGAATTATGAAGGATATACCTGTCATCTGTCTGTGAAGGACAATGGCATCGGTATCCGCAGAGAGTTCCTGCCGCATATCTTTGAGAGCTTCTCACAGGATCAGCGTCCTGAAACAAGGAACATCCAGGGAACTGGACTGGGACTGGCAATTGTCAAACGCATTGTCACCCAGCTCAATGGACAGATTTCGGTGGAAAGCAAAGAAGGCGAAGGATCCGAATTCAAAGTTGACCTGCCGTTGATATTAGCAGATCAGGACGAGAAAACACGGGCTGAGAATAAAGCCGAGATCAAGCTTGCCGGCAGGCATATCCTGCTGTGTGAAGACAATCCGTTGAATACAGAGATTGCCAAGGTCATGCTGAGCAGTGCCGGTGCCCATGTGGATGCCGCTGCCAATGGTGAAGAAGGTGTCGAGATGTTCAAGGCATGTTCAGAAAATTACTATGATGCTGTGCTGATGGATATCCGGATGCCGTTCATGGACGGCTTGGATGCCTCCCGCACCATCCGTGAAATGGACCGTAAGGATGCAGGACTGGTCCCAATCATCGCGATGACAGCAGATGCCTTTGAAGAAGATATCGAACACTGCCATGAAGCCGGCATGCAGGAACACATTACCAAGCCGATCAATCCAGATAACCTATACAAAGTACTGTCTAAGTGCATCTATGATGCAGAACAGACCAAACTGAAGAATTCATCAAACAGCGGTTCCTGAGGGAACTGCTTTTTTTCTTCTGAGCATCCTTCTTGCACTATACCCCATGGGGGTATATAACAGAGATGCAAAGAAAGAGGAATCCAGTATGAAAGAACAGACGTGTACGCACTGCGGTACAAGACATAAGATGAGAACGGATGAAGAAAAAAAAGCTCTGCTGACAAGACTGAAGAAAGTAGAAGGGCAGATCAGAGGCATTGAGAAGATGGTCGAAGATGATCAATACTGTCCTGATATTCTGATGCAGGTGTCAGCAGCTACCAATGCATTGAACAGCTTCAATAAAGTGCTTCTGTCATGTCATATCCACAGCTGTGTTGTGGAAGATATACGCAACGGAAAAGATGAGACGATTGATGAGCTTTGCGATGTGCTGCAGAAGCTGATGAAGTAGAAGGGAAGACACAATGGATCAATATATTGTTACGGGAATGACGTGTGCCTCCTGTCAGGCACATGTTGAAAAGGCAGTTGCGAAAGTGCCGGGAACAAAGAATGTCTCGGTCTCACTGCTGACAAATACTCTTTCCGTGGAAGGAAATGCTTCTTCACAGGATATTATCAAAGCTGTGGAGAGTGCAGGATATGGTGCTGAGAAGAAGGGCGCCGGTCTTGTTAAGAATACGGAATCATCAAAATTGGCAGCCGAGGAAGATGCATTAAAGGATCGTGAGACACCAAAGCTGAAAAAGAGACTGCTGTGGTCAGCTGTCTTCTTGATTATCTTGATGTATATCACCATGGGACATAATATGTGGAACTGGCCGGTCCCGGCATTTTTGAATCATAATCATATCGGTCTGGCAGTGACACAGATGCTGATTGCCTTAGCAGTGATGATCATCAACAAGGCATTCTTCATCTCAGGCTTCAAGAGCTTGTTCCATCTCGCACCAAACATGGACGCACTAGTTGCCTTAGGCAGTTCAGTATCCTTTGGCTGGTCCTTATATATTCTGTATCAGATGACATATCTTCTGACCAATGGCACCAGCAATATGGACCTGATGATGCTGTATCATGATCAGCTGTACTTTGAATCCGCAGCAATGATTCCTGCCTTGATCACGGTTGGCAAGACATTGGAATCCCTTTCAAAGGGAAAGACGACCGATGCATTGAAGAATTTAATGAAGATGGCACCGAAGACGGCGGTCATCATCAGAGATGATCAGGAAGTCACGGTCGGAATTGATGAAGTCCAGATTGGCGATATCTTTGCCGTCAGACCAGGAGAATCGATTCCGGTGGACGGCATCATTGTGGAAGGCTCCTCCGCAGTAGATGAATCTGCGCTGACGGGTGAATCCATCCCAGTTGATAAAGCAGTCAACGACCAAGTCAGCGCTGCAACCATCAATCAGTCCGGCTTCTTCAAGGCAAGAGCTGTCAGGATTGGTGAAGATACAGCGTTTGCTCAGATTATACAGATGGTATCTGATGCGGCAGGAACGAAAGCTTCGATTGCTCGTATTGCCGATCGAGTTTCCGGCATCTTTGTCCCAGCTGTCATTGTGATTGCAGTCATTGTCTTAGCAGCGTATCTGCTGATGGGACAGACACTTGCCTATGCATTGGAAAGAGCAATCTCAGTCTTAGTCATCTCGTGTCCATGTGCATTGGGTCTTGCGACACCGGTGGCCATTATGGTCGGCAACGGTGTTGGTGCAAAGAACGGCATTCTGTTCAAAACATCAGAGGCATTGGAAAATACTGGACATATTCAAATTGCTGCTTTGGATAAGACCGGCACGATCACGGCTGGGAAACCAGAAGTAACAGATACAGTCACTGCTGAAGGTATCTCTTTCGATACCTTATTGAAGACAGCTGTCTCTTTGGAAAATCAAAGTGAGCATCCGTTAGCGAAGGCTGTTGTAAAGCATGCTGTGGACAATAACATGCATGCAGAAAAGGTGACAGACTTTGTCATTCATGCAGGAAACGGCCTGGAAGGAAAACTGGGAGAACATCAGATTTACGGCGGCTCCCGCTCCTACCTCAGCACATTGATTGATATTCCGGACAAGTATCTGCAGGAAAGTGATGCATTTGCTGAACAGGGTAAGACACCGGTCTTCTTCGCGCAGGACCATCAGTTCCTTGGCATGATGGCAATTGCTGATGTCATCAAGGAAGATTCTGCACAGGCAATTGCTGAGATGCAGAAGATGGGCATTGAAGTAGTCATGTTGACTGGGGACAATGAAAGAACAGCCAAGGCAATTGGACTGGAGGCAGGCGTTGACCGCATTATTGCCGGTGTGCTTCCGGATGGCAAAGAAGCAGTGATTGCTGATCTGCAGAAGCGCGGAAAGGTGGCGATGATTGGTGACGGCATCAACGATGCGCCAGCTTTGACCAGAGCAGACATCGGCATTGCCATTGGCGCAGGAACTGATGTAGCAATTGATTCCGCAGATGTTGTATTGATGAATTCAAGACTCACAGATGCTTCGGCAGCCATCCGTCTCAGCAGAGCATCTCTGCGCAATATCCATGAGAATCTGTTCTGGGCATTTGCCTACAACATTCTTTTGATCCCGATGGCAGCTGGACTCTATCCAGGCATTCAGGTAAATCCAATGTGGGGTGCTGCTGCCATGTCACTGTCCAGCTTCACTGTATGCATGAATGCACTGCGTCTGAACTTAGTAAAAGTCCATGATGCCTCACATGATCATGCAATGAAGAACCGGGCACTGAAAGATCCAAGTACAGATCAGATCACCACAGCAGTCAATGCAGTGAATGGAAATCAAACGGCATGTCCAGTGGACATGAGTGAAGATAAAAACAATGTCAAAGAAGACAGGAAAGAAGAGGAGAAACAGATGAAAGAGACAGTAAAGATTGAAGGCATGATGTGCATGATGTGTGAGAAACATGTCAAGGAAGGACTGGAAGCAGTAGATGGTATTACTTCTGCAGTCGCTTCTCACGACAGCGGCACAGCTGTCATCACAACCGACAAGGATGTCGCGGAAGCTGACATCAAGAAGGCTGTTGAAGATGCTGGCTACAAATTTGTAAGCATCGAGAAGTAAGAAAACTTATAGTATCATCAGCAGAAGCAGGCACGTAAAAATGCCTGTTTTTTGTATGAAAGCGGATACAAAAAAATATTTTTAAATTGAAAGCGTTTACTTGTGATTAATTTAACAAAAAGGCTTGCAGACTGCACTTTCGCATGGTACTCTGTCGTTGTGAAAAGATTCACAGGAGGAAATTACATGGTACAGCGCAAGACAAAAACAGCTCCAAAGAAAGCCGCTCCAGCAAGAGCCGCTGAAACACAGGCAGCTCCACAAGCAGCTGCTGTAAAACCAGCACCAGTTCAGAACGAAACTCCAAGAATCGCCGAAGTCGATGAAAAAGTAGCAAAGGCATTAAAGGCATTGGATGAATATGCTAAGTTCGATCAGGAAAAGATCGACTACATCGTTGCTAAGTGCTCTGTTGCTGCATTGGATCAGCATGGCGTATTAGCAAAGCTGGCAGTTGAAGAAACAGGCCGAGGTGTCTTTGAAGACAAGGCTACAAAGAACTTATTTGCATGTGAATATGTCGTCAACAACATGCGCAACATGAAGACGGTAGGCATCATCAGTGATGATCCTGTCACTGGCATTCAGGAAGTTGCTGAACCAGTTGGCGTCGTTGCCGGTATCACTCCTGTTACAAACCCTACATCAACAGCAATCTTCAAGTCACTGATCTGCCTGAAGACAAGAAACCCAATTATCTTTGCGTTCCACCCATTAGCACAGAAGTGCTCTGTTGCTGCAGCAAAGGTCGTTTATGAAGCAGCCCTCGCAGCCGGTGCTCCAGAGAACTGCATTCAGTGGATCGACAATCCTTCCATGGACGCAACAACAGCTCTGATCCATGCTGATGGAATCTCCACAATCCTTGCAACCGGCGGTAATGCCATGGTCAAGGCAGCATATTCCACCGGCAAACCAGCATTAGGTGTTGGCGCTGGCAATGCTCCTGCATACATCGAAACAACAGCTGACATCAAGCAGGCAGTCAACGATATCGCAATGTCCAAGGCATTCGACAACGGTATGATCTGTGCATCTGAACAGACAGTCATCGTCGATAAGGAAATCTATGATGATGTCAAGGCAGAGTTCCTGCATTACAATGTTCATTTCTGCACACCAAAGGAAAAGAAGCTCCTTGAAACATATATGTTCGGTGCAAATGCAAATACACCGGAAGCTAAGAATGCAAGACTCAACGGTGCTGTTGCTGGTAAGCCAGCTGCATGGATTGCAGAACAGTCCGGATTCCAGGTCGACCCTGCAACTTCAATTCTGATTGCTGAAGTCAGTGAACCTGGTGTCAACGAACCATTATCCAGAGAAAAGCTTTCACCAGTTCTTGCTATGGAAAAGGCAGAAGATGTTGCAGACGGCTTCAACAAGGCTGAAGCCACATTGATGCTCAACGGTGTCGGTCATACAGCAGCCATCCATACAAGAAACGAAAATCTTGTTAAGGAATTCGGCAAGCGCATGAAAGCATGCCGTCTGATCTGGAACTCACCAACAACCTTCGGCGGTATCGGTAATATCTATAACAGCTTTATTCCTTCTCTGACACTTGGTTGTGGATCGTATGGTCATAACTCAGTAGCAGGCAACGTCAGTGCGATCAACCTTCTGAATATCAAGAAGATCGGAAAGAGGAGAAATACTATGCAATGGTTCAAAATCCCAAGCAAGATCTATATCGAACAGAACTCCATCACATATCTGCGTGATATGCGTGAAATCAAGAGAGCCTTCATCGTTACGGATAAGTCCATGGTCGAATTAGGCTATCTCACCCGCATTACCGATCAGCTGGAAGCACGCAACAACAAAGTCATCTATCAGTTATTCTCTGATGTTGAACCAGATCCAAGCATTCAGACAGTCAAGAAGGGCTGGGAATTAATGGAAGCCTTCAAGCCTGATACAATCATCGCATTAGGCGGCGGTTCTGTTATGGATGCCGCAAAGGGCATGTGGCTGTACTATGAACATCCAGAAGTTCAGTTCGATGATCTGAAGCAGAAGTTCATGGATATCCGCAAGAGAGCATTCCAGTATCCAGAACTCGGCAAGAAGTCTCACTTAGTATGCATCCCGACAACTTCCGGTACAGGTTCTGAAGTATCCCCATTCGCTGTTATCACAGACAAGGAAACACACAGAAAGTATCCTCTGACAGACTACTCTCTGACACCAACTGTCGCAATTATTGACCCAGCATTAGTTATGTCACTGCCGGCAAAGGTCGCTGCTGATTCCGGCATGGATGTATTGACACATGCAGTTGAAGCATTCGTTTCTGTTATGGCTTCTGACTTCACAGATGCTTTGGCACTGAAGGCAGTCAAGATGGTATTTGAATATCTGCCAAGAGCTGTCCACAACGGCAAGGCTGATGAAGAGGCAAAGGAAAAGATGCACAATGCAGCAACAATGGCTGGTATGGCATTCGCCAATGCTTACTTAGGCATGGATCACTCCATGGCGCATAAGATCGGTGCAGAGTTCCACTTAGTCCATGGCAGATGCTGCGCAATCCTGCTCCCATATGTCATCCGCTACAACGGTACAAAGCCGGAGAAACCAGGCTTATGGCCAAAGTATCAGTGCTATGATGCTGATGAAAGATACTGCGAACTCGCTGCAGCTGTCGGCATCAAGTTCAAGACAACAGAAGAAGGCGTTGAGAAGTTTGCCCAGGCTGTCCGTCAGCTTGGTGAAGATGTCGGTATCGATATGAAATTCGGTGCACAGGGCGTTGAAGCTAAGGACTGGGAAGCTGCAGTTGAAAAGATCTCCTATCTTGCATATGAAGATCAGTGCTCACCAGCTAACCCAAGAGTACCAATGGTCAAGGATATGCAGGAGATTCTCCGCAAGGCATATACTGGCGAAGTCATCGAATACAAGCATCACTAATTCCACGAAGAGAACTGTAACAGGTTCTCTTTTTTTCATGCCCGTGACATAATGAATTTATGAAAAATGATGCATTGTTTGAAAAACTGGCAGATGCCATTAAGAAAGATACCAAGGAAAGTGCACAGAATATTGCTGATTACCTGGGTCTGAAAAAAAGCGAAGATCTGAAGTCATTAAAAGATTTTCTCAGCTCTGGTCTGATCAGTGATGAACAGAAATCTTTATTGATGGATCTAGCAGATCATCGCCGCACCCTTCCACAGAAGACAGAACAGGAGACCAGCGGCAAGGTCTTTGTCAGCATGTGCATGAACAAGAAGAAGTATGACTTCATTGAAGATGTCAGAAAAGGTCTGAAAAAAGGAATTGAAGACAGTGGAAATATACCGTACTTCATTGACAAGGATGTATACAACGAGAATATGATCGTGCATCTGTTCAATCAGATTGAGGCATGCCGCTTCTTTGTGGCAGACTTCACGACCCAGAATACAGGAGTTTATTATGAGGCAGGCTACGCCAGAGCCCTTGGCAAGACGACCATCTTCACCTGCCGGGCAGATGATTTTGCGAATGTCCATTTTGATATTCAGCAGATCCACTTCATCATCTGGAAAGATCCGGATGACCTTGCCCAAAGATTGACAGACTATATCGTTTCCTTTGGCCTGGGAGAACGGACAGAGTAATGCTGACTAGGATTGATTCCTAGTTTTTTCTTGAGAAAGCAGCCGCTTGTGAAAAACAAAAGAAATTGAGGAGAATGTCTAAACAAAGGGGATTAATTGTAAGGTGAGAAGTCTTCGTTTATACATTGTGTAAATATTCACCATCTTATAAAATAGTGTTAGTTAAATGTTTTAAAGAATGGAAGGCTGTATGAATCAATACGAAATATTTGAAACAAAGGAACGCGTAACGGCGGACAATGACCGTGAAGCTGATAAAGTGCGCAGTGCTTTAACTGACCGCAATGTTTTTTTGGTAAATCTGATGTCTTCTCCAGGTGCAGGCAAGACAACAACTTTAGTCCGTACCATCAATGCACTCAAGGATCAGTACCGCATTGGTGTCATGGAAGCAGATGTGGATTCTGATGTGGATGCTAAGACAATTGCAGAGACAGGTGCCAAGGTCATTCAGCTCCATACCGGCGGCAGCTGCCACATGGATGCAGATATGACCGAAAGAGGACTGGAGAAGATGGGCTTCGATGATGTCGATGTTGTCTTCCTGGAAAATGTCGGCAATTTGGTCTGTCCGGCAGAGTTCGATGTCGGGGCTGCTAAGAAAGTCATGATATTAAGTGTACCGGAGGGTGATGACAAGCCGTTGAAGTACCCGCTGATGTTTAAAGTCAGTGATGTCATGATTGAAAACAAGATCGATGTTGCACCCATATTTGACTATGACTTTGATAAAGCAGAACAGCGTGCAAGAGCGTTGAATCCAAAGATTCAGTGTTTCCGTCTCTCCTCCCTGAAGGGTGATGGATTTGAGGCATGGGTGGATTGGCTGCATAAAGAAATTGAAGAATGGAGGAAACGCTGATGAAGATCATTGAACTCCATGAAAGTGTTACTGCATCCAATGACAGAGATGCGGATGCATTAAGAAAAAAGATGAAGGATGAGGGAACGCTGCTGATCAATGTGATGAGCTCTCCTGGCTCTGGAAAGACAACGTTATTGAGCGCAACCATCAATGCACTGAAGGATGAAATGAAGATCGGCGTTATGGAAGCAGATATTGATTCTGCGGTCGATGCGGAACGGATGGAGGCCTTAGGTGTTGAAAGCATCCAGGTCCATACGGACGGCATGTGTCATATGGATGCCGGTATGACCGAAGAAGGACTGAAGTCCATGAAAGTGGACAATGATCTAGTCTTTCTGGAGAATGTCGGCAATCTGATCTGCCCGGCCGAATTCGATACCGGTGCCGGTAAGAAAGTCATGATATTAAGTGTACCGGAAGGTGATGATAAGCCGCTCAAGTATCCATTGATGTTCGGCGAGAGCGATGTATTGGTCATTTCAAAAATCGATGCACTGCCATACTTCAACTTCTCATTAGAAGCATGCAAAAAAAGAGCGAAACAATTGAATCCGGCGATTCAGATCTTCCCTGTATCAGCAAAGACCGGTGAAGGAATGGATGCCTGGATCTCTTGGTTAAAAGAAGCAGTCAGGACATGGAAGGAAGAGAATTAATATGAACGAACAGAAGAACAGAATGACAAATGAACGCGATTACAAACTAGATCCTAACTACATCGCCCCAGATCCAGAAAAAGAGAAGATTCTCATCAAGCTGGCAGGCATGATCACAGATCGATATGCCGCTAAGCTGACGCATACAATCAAGCCGGAAGATCCAGAAGTCTGGTGCCTGGATGAAGTGCTAACCAAAGAAGAAGCGAAGATGCTCCTGACTTTTGGGAAGACCAGAACAAATGTGGATCTGGAAGAACTTGCAAAACGCAACAATATGTCCGTAGAAGATGCCAAGAAGATGATAGACCACCTCTGTTGGATCGGATGTGTTGAAACGAATCGTGAGAATGAAGATCATCATATTCAGTATGATGTTCCAATCTTTGTCCCGGGCATTGCCGAATTCATGGTGATGCAGGATGAGCTGATCAAAGAACATCCGCATATTGCCACATTCTTCAATTTGATGACGCAGATGCCATTGGAAGGCATCACACCTATGGTGCCGCTGGGCGGTGCAGGCGTAGGCATGCATGTCATTCCAGTCGAGAAGGCGATTGAAACAGAAAGCCAGTCGGTATCGGTCGAACATATTTCCCACTGGCTGGATAAATACGATGGTAAGATTTCCATCGGCGTATGCACATGCAGAAGACAGCAGACCATGCGCGGAGAAGGAGATGGCTCCTGCGAACAGAACTGCTGCATCGGTGTCGGCGATTTAGCTGAATGGTGCGTCAATACAGGGCGCGGCGTCTGGAATACCAAAGAAGAAGCAATGGCTGTTGTTGAACGCAGTGAAAGACATGGCTTCGTACATCAGATTACAAATATAGACGGGGAAGACAAAATCGTTGGATTATGCAACTGTGCGCCTGGTGTCTGCAATGCTATCCGTACTTCACAGTTATATAACACGCCGAATATGTCACGTTCTGCTTACCGTGCACATGTAAATAAAGAGAACTGTGTTGCCTGCGGCAAGTGTGTTGAAGTATGCCCAGTCGGTGCAGCAAAATTAGGCCAGAAGCTCTGCACAAAGCAGGGTGAGATCCGGTATCCTTTGACACAGCTTCCAGATGAGACAAAGTGGACAGCAGACAACTGGAACATCCATTATCGTGAAGATGCGAAGATCAACTGCTATGAAACAGGGACTGCTCCATGCAAGACAAACTGCCCTGCTCATTTAGCTTCGCAGGGCTATATCAAGATGGCTGGCGAAGGCAGATACTTAGATGCATTGAAGTTGATCAAGCAGGACAATCCATTCCCATATGTCTGCGGTGCCGTCTGCAACAAGCGCTGTGAACAGACATGCACAAGAGGGACTATTGACCAGCCGGTCGCTATCGATGATATCAAGAGATTTATCGCTGCTCAGGAACTGGATGCAGACAAGAGATATATTCCATTATGTGAGACAGACCACGGCGGCATGTGGGGACCAGACTATAAGATGGCTATCATCGGTGCCGGTCCTGCCGGTCTCAGCTGTGCATACTACTTAAGAGAAAGAGGCTATGACGTCACTGTCTTTGAAAAAGAACAGAGACCAGGCGGCATGCTGATGAACGGCATTCCTAACTTCGTTCTGGAGAAGAATGTCCTCGAGGCTGAAATTGATGTCCTGCGCCAGATGGGTGTAGAGATTAAGTGCGGTGTTGAAGTAGGCAAGGATGTCACGATCAAGCAGTTAAGACAGGATGGATACAAGGCATTCTATCTTGCCATCGGATTGTCCGGGGGCAGGAAGACCAATGTGTCTGGGGAAGACGCAGAAGGTGTTGAATCTGCTGTTACTTTCTTGAACCGTACATGTCAGAATCATGATGAAAAAATGAATGGTGATGTCATTGTCATCGGCGGCGGCAACGTTGCTGTTGATGTTGCCAGAGTTGCTTCCCGGCTGACAGACGGACATGTCACAATGCTCTGCCTGGAAGGCGAACACGAGATGCCTGCATCTGATGCCGAAGTCACGTTTGCTAAGAATGACGGCATTGAGATCAAGAACGGCTGGGGTCCAAAGGAGATCCTTGTTGAAAATGGAAGAGCAGTCGGTGTTGTCTTCAAGAAGTGCACGCAGGTCAAGGATGAAGACGGCAGATTCAATCCGCAGTATGACGAGAGCCAGACAATTACAGTCAAGGGTGAGCATGTATTAGAGTCCATCGGACAGTCTGCTCTTTGGGGAAATCTGCTCGAAGGTGAAAAGGTCGAACTCAGAAAGAACGGCGGGGTCATTGCAGATCCTGTTACTTTCCAAACAGCACAGTCTGATATCTTCGCCGGCGGCGATATCTACCATGGCGCAAAATTTGCCATTGATGCCATTGCCGAAGGCAAGCTTGCTTCAGAGTCCATGCACAGATATGTACATCCAGGTCAGTCTTTGACAATTGCCAGAGATTTAAGAGAGTTCATCGAATTGGATAAGGACAACATTCTTGTTGAAGGTTATGATAATGCAAAGAGACAGACTCCTGGTGTCAAGAAGGTCGATGATCCGTTTGCAGATCCAACCGTGATTCTTACAGAAGAACAGGTCCGGACAGAAGCCAAGAGATGTCTAAGCTGCGGTGCGACGACCGTGGATCTCAACAGATGCATTGGCTGCGGCTTGTGCACAACAAGATGTGAGTTTGATGCAATTCACTTGGAAAGAGATCTTCCGGATGCTTCTCGTATGGTAAGAGCAGAAGATAAAATGAAGTATGTGCTGCCATATGCTGCTCAGCGTGAAATGAAAATTCTCTTCAAGCATAATAAGAAGTAACAATATGCATGAAATGGGGATTGTAACGCATCTTGCCAAAACATTGGATGAGATGGCAGAAGAACAGCATATTACAAAATATGGCTCTGTTACTCTGCAGGTTGGAGAAGTATCGGGCATCATTACCGATCTCTTCACAGACTGCTGGAACTATTTCCGCGTCAAGCACAAACTGCTGACTGAATGTGAACTGAAGCTGGAGACCATTCCTGCGGTAACAATGTGCGGCGACTGCCATCAGACATATCCAACTATAAAGTATGGCAAGGAGTGTCCATACTGCCACAGCAGCAATACCTGGCTGGTCACCGGCAATCAATGCATGATCAAGGAAGTTGAAGCAGAAACAGATGATGAATCAAAAGAAGAAGAGACGGTAAGTGCAGAAGATTTATAAGGCTTACCGCCTTTTTTTTCTGGGCATATAGTTAGTAATAGCTAACTATATGGTTTAAGATAATGATGTAATTGGTAAAGAATATTGATTCAAGGGAGATTAAGAACTATGGATATGAGTACATTCTGGGGAATTGCAATTCCCTTTGCAGGAACATCTGCCGGTGCGGCATGTGTCCTGTTCATGAAAAAGTCATTGGGTGAAACAGTGCAGAGAATCCTGACTGGATTTGCAGCAGGTGTCATGACTGCAGCTTCCATCTGGAGCCTGCTGATTCCAGCTATTGAACAGTCCAGCACTTTGGGAAAACTTTCCTTTATTCCGGCAGCAGTTGGATTCTGGCTGGGCATCCTGTTCCTGCTGTTCCTCGATCAGGTCATTCCTCACCTGCACCGTTTCTCTGATGAGGCAGAAGGTCCAAAGAGCCATCTGGCCAGAACAACGATGATGGTTTTTGCGGTCACACTCCACAACATTCCAGAAGGAATGGCAGTCGGCGTTGTTTTAGCAGGACTGCTGACTGGAAGCACCGGTATTACCGCTGCCGGGGCAATGGCCTTGTCAATTGGGATTGCCATCCAGAATTTTCCGGAAGGGGCTATCATTTCAATGCCGCTGCACAGCGAAGGCATGGGCAAGGGAAAAGCAATGGTCCTGGGAATTCTTTCCGGTGCAGTAGAACCAATCGGTGCTATTCTGACAGTATTGGCAGCCAATGTTGTTGTACCGATTCTGCCGTATCTATTGAGTTTTGCAGCAGGTGCAATGCTCTATGTTGTTGTGGAAGAGCTGATTCCGGAAATGTCTGAAGGCAGGCATTCCAACATCGGCACTGTCTTCTTTGCCGTCGGTTTCAGCGTCATGATGATTCTTGATGTTGCCTTGGGCTGACGGTTGCACAGATCGGAACATGGCCGGATTAACTTGAACCAGTGGAGATAAACAGATAGAATAAAGACAGGTATTGAAAAAAGAAATTCTTTTTTCACACTCCTTTCTTAGGCAGAAGGTGTACAGATCCCCTCAAGCAGTATAATCTGTGCACCTTTTGTGTATTCAAGCATGAAATCAGCTTATCAATTAAGAATGAACATGATATTCTTTTGTATATCAGCTTTGAGTGAAGGGGGAAGAAGACTGCGGCTGTACTGATTTAAAGGTATACTGCAGCTGTTTTGAGTAAGAATGACGGACAATCCATATTATTCCTACATATTAGTTGAATTATTCTGCATTGCATTTGCGCTCAATAATCTATTCCGTCTGCGGAAGGGATACAACATTGGCAAAGAAAAACCAATCTTGATGAAGATTATTGTCAGTTTTCTGGTACTCGCTTCCAGTGATATCGTAGGAGCGTTCGCTTCCGGAGAGATGATTCTATTCCCGCATTATTTCATTATGTTCATTTATGCGCTGTCATTAATTGCGACAGCAATGGGATGTTATTATTGGTTCCAGTTTGTTGAAGTGCGTATCGGGCGTCCGGTAAAACACTGGCTCAAAATCTTGTTTGATCTGCCAATGATTATGCTTGGCATCTTGACAGTGATATCGATTTTTACAAATTGGATTTTTTATGCAGATGTGCAGGGTGTCTACCAGATGGGCAGCCTGTTCATCATTCAGGAAGTCGTTGCCTGCTCCTATTTAGTCTTTTCCATGATTTCGTCATTCGTTGAGCTCTTTCGTACAAAGGATGTTGGAAAACGAAAAGAATATATTGCCTATATTGCGTTTATTATGTTTAACATAGCTTCTATTGATTTTGAAGATGCCTTCCCGACCATCCCTCTGTTTGAACTGATGATTCTGCTGTCCATCCAGGTATTGTTCTTTACAGTATATCTGGATACACAGTATGCATATTCACAGAGAGAAAGAGAACTGGCAGAATCCAGGGCAGCGATGATGATCAGTCAGATTCAGCCGCATTTCATCTATAACGTACTTTCTGTCATCCGTGTCATGTGCAAAGACAAGGCACCGGAAGCTGCGGAAACCACAGCAGAGTTTGCGGCATACTTGAGGGGCAATCTGGATTCCCTGAGTATAAAAGAACCAATTCCTTTCGCAAAGGAACTGGATCACACAGCAAACTTTATTGCATTGGAGAAAAGGCGTTTTGGAGACCGCATCAATGTGAACTATGATATTCAGACGGATGCATTCACCATTCCAGCGCTTTCTCTGCAGCCATTGGTTGAAAATTCCATTAAGCATGGTCTTCTGGTGAAAGAAGAAGGCGGTTCAATCACAATCACTGCTAAGGAAGCAGAAAATGAATATATTCTGACTGTTCAGGATGACGGTGTTGGCTTTGATGCTGCAGCTGTCCAGAATGACGGCCAGATCCATGTAGGCATTGATAATGTGCGAAAGCGTCTGGATTTTATGTGTCACGGTACACTGGAGATTCAAAGTGAAATCGGTCAGGGAACGACCTCAACAATCAGGATTCCAAAGCTGTCTGATGCAGGTAAATAAAAAGATGATCTGGATGTGTTCTGCACATTCAAAATCATCGTTTTTTCTAATACAGTTTTGTTGTCCATTCGGTGCAGTCCATCACCTGGTCTGCCAGTCCTTCATAGAACTTAGGTTCATGGCATACCATCAGGATACTGCCGGGATATTCCAGCAGGGCATGCTTCAGTTCTTCCTTGGCATCTACATCAAGATGGTTGGTAGGTTCATCCAGCACCAGAATATTTGAAGGTACATTCATCAGCCTGCATAAGCGGACCTTTGCCTGCTCTCCGCCTGAGAGAACTCTGACCGAGCTTTCAATATGCTTGGTCGTCAATCCACATTTGGCAAGAGCACTGCGGCATTCATACTGGCTCCAGGATGGAAAGGAATCCCAGATTTCCTGCAGACATGTTTTTTCATTGTCCTGTGCAATTTCCTGCTCAAAGTATCCAATCTCAAGATATTCATCGCGTTCAACGCTGCCAGAGATCGGCTCAATCAGTCCCAGCAGTGATTTCAGAAGAGTGGTCTTGCCGATGCCGTTGGCACCGGTCAGAATGATCTTCTGCTTCCGCTCCATCAGAAAGTTGATTGGCTTGGACAGTGGGTCATCATATCCAATGACCAGCTCATGTGTTTCAAAGAGGACTCTTCCCGGCGTTCGGGCAGTCAGGAAATGGAATTCAGGTTTCGGTTTTTCCTGTTCCAGTTCAATGACATCCATCTTGTCCAGTTTCTTCTGACGTGACATTGCCATGTTTCTGGTCGCAACTCTTGCCTTATTGCGGGCAACGAAGTCCTTCAGATCCGCAATCTCCTTCTGCTGACGTAGATACGCTGCTTCTTTCTGCGCCTTCTGTACGGCATGGACTTCTAAGAAGTTGTCATAGTCACCGGCATAGCGTGTCAGTTCTGCCTGATTCATATGATAGATGACATTGACCACGCTGTTGAGGAACGGGATGTCATGGGAAATCAGAATAAATGCATTCTCATACTCCTGCAGGTAATGCTGGAGCCATGAGATGTGCTCCTGATCCAGATAGTTTGTCGGTTCATCTAATAAAAGAATATCCGGTTTCTCCAGCAGCAGTTTCGCCAGCAGTACTTTCGTACGCTGTCCGCCAGACAGCTCGGTCACATCACGATCCATGCCCAAGTCCAGAATTCCTAAGGCGCGGGCAACTTCTTCTTCCTTGGCATCGATCATATAGAAATCATGCGCAGTTAGAAGATCCTGAATGACACCTGCCTCTTCCATCAGGGCATCCATATCTTCCTCTGGATCAGCCATCTTTCCATACAGTTCATTCATGCGCTGCTCCATTTCGTAGAGCGATGCATATGCGCTGTTCAGCACATCTTTGATCGTCATTCCTTTTTCCAGGACAGCATGCTGATCCAGATAACCGGATTTCACATTCTTTGCCCATTCGATCTTTCCTTCATCCGGAATCAGTTTCCCTGTCACAATGGATAAGAAAGTCGACTTTCCCTCTCCGTTGGCACCGACAAGTCCAATATGTTCTCCACGGTTCATGCGGAAGGAAACATCTTTCAAGATCTCCCGGTCGCCAAAGCTCTGATTTAATTTTTCAACAGTCAATATACTCATAGATTCCTCGCGTCACTGACGCATTATATCAAAAGATACGTCAGTGAATCAATGATTCAATTCACATAATCCCGTCACATTCAACAGAAGAACGAATGGTATAATGAGCTTAATCAAATTCATATGGGGTATGAATATTTATGGGGAAGCAGAAAAATGATCTACCTTTTAAAACGGCAATCGTTTTATGCATTGTTCTTTTAACGCTGACAACTGTTGTACAGATTGTATTCTCACTGAACGCATATAAGAAAAGCATTCAGTTTGAAGAAAAGTTTCTGAAGGATACTGTTAATAATGCGATTGTAAATATTTCCGAAAAGAAAAAAGAAGCGGAAGCTGATTTCAAGGCGTCCGGGATTTCGTACACTGCTGCTGATGTGAAAAAGAAAGTGACCGATGAATTCCGGGAAGAGGTCTATCAATACAGCTTTGAGGATGATGGATATATCTGGATCAATGAAGTATTGAACTATGACGGTGGAGATGACTATGGCATCCGGGTGATCCATGCCAACCTCAAAGACACCGAAGGAACATACCTTTCCACTAATACCAAGGATGCCAAAGGAGATACACCGTATCTGACGGAACTGCAGGGCATCAAGGAGAACGGTGAGATCCTGTACAGCTACTATTTCAAGGAGCTGAACTCAGATAAGATATCAAAGAAACTGACATATGCGAAGCTCTATCCTGACTATAACTGGATCGTATGCTGCGGCATTTACTACAATGCGGTCAATGGATCAGGCATCATGGGCAGTGTTGCCTACCGTTCTTTGATCACGGCAGGATATGTCATCTCAATCAGCGGTCTGCTTGTTTTGGTGCTGTATGCAGGCAAACAGAGGAAGCTCTCGGCAATGACAGCAGATACGCTTCAGATCAAAGTGGACTATGATGCTTTGACCAATGCTTCCAGCCGTGTCTATGGGACAAGGCTCCTCAACCAGCTGCTGAAGGAATATCATCAAGGAACAGCAAATATCCTGATCGGCATCTTTGACATCGATAATTTCAAACAGTTCAATGATACCTATGGACATGCCTTTGGAGATGAGGTATTGAAAGGTGTTGTCGAGAATGTCTCTTCTGTTATCCGCAGCCGTGACTGTCTGATCCGCTGGGGCGGCGATGAATTCATCATTGTCTGGCAGGGCGTCTCTGACGCAAATATCAATAAGGTTGTAGCGAAGGTGAATGAAGCAGTCCGCTGTGAAAAATATATGGATCCTGAGACAAAACAGTATACTTCCGTCACTGTCTCGATTGGCGCTGGCAGATTCAATCCGGAGGATCAGCGCATTGATGATATATTGAAACGCATTGATGCCGTAATGTATGTAGCAAAGAGACAGAAGAATACATTCCGTATCGCAAAGTAAGCTCTCGAAATTCCTTCGAGAGTTTTCATAAACAATGAAGGACGTAGTAAAATAAAATCATGAAAACAGCACATTTAGCAGACCTTCATCTAGGCAAGTCAGTCAATGGTTTTTCAATGATTGAAGAACAGAGGCACATCCTGGAAGAAGTGCTCAGTATTTTAAAAGACAATGAAGTACAGGCAGTCATGATGGCAGGTGATATCTATGACCGCGCTGTTCCATCGGTTGAAGCAGTCAATCTGCTGGATTGGTTCTTAAATGAACTTGTGAAGGGACTGTATGAAGTATTCATGATTGCCGGCAATCATGATAACAGCGACCGTCTCAGCTATGGATCATCGTTATTCGAAAACATGCATATCCATATTGCCGGCACATATAAAGGAACCGTTCCTTCCTATGAAATGAAGGATGCATATGGAAAGATTGTTTTCCACCTGCTTCCATTCATCAGGCCAATTACAGTCAATCGCTATATTGAAGAAGAAGCGGATAAGGCAGGAGACTATACGGAAGCCGTGCAGAAAGCACTGGCATCTGATCCGGTAGATCCTTCTGTGCGCAATGTCATTCTCTCTCACCAGTTCGTTACAGGTGTACAGGTCGATGAAAACGGTTCTGAAGAATTGATTGTTGGCGGGCTGGACCAGGTGTCCGGTTCTGTTTATGATGCCTATGACTATGTATGTCTCGGCCATATCCACCGTCCGCAGAAAGTGTCCCGGGATACAATGATATACAGCGGCACACCGCTGAAGTATTCCTTTTCAGAAGCCAGTCAGATCAAGCATGTTCCGATTGTTGAATTCAGAGAAAAGGGAAATATTCAGATCACCTATGTTCCTCTGCATCCACTTCATGAGATGAAGGAAATCAAAGGAAAGTTCAATGATCTGATGCGGGCAGACAAGTCAGAAGACTACATGCATGTAACACTGACAGATGAAGAGGATGTACCGGACGCCGTGCGTGATCTGCGCACCATCTATCCAAATATCATGAAGCTGGATTATGACAACCGGCGGACACAGAATGCCTCTGTCATTGAAGTCAGTGAAGAAGATATGACGAGATCACCGATGGAGATCTTCTCTACCTTCTATGAAGAACGCACCCATGCGCCGCTGAACGATGCACAGATGAAATTGATGGAAGAACTGATCCATCAGGTATGGGAGGACGAACAATGAGACCGCTCCGTTTAGTCATGTCTGCCTTCGGACCATACGCAGATGAAACAGTTTTAAATCTGGAAGAGCTTGGCGAGAATGGCCTCTATTTGATTACAGGTGATACCGGAGCCGGCAAGACGACCATCTTCGATGCCATTATTTTTGCGCTGTATGGAAGAGCTTCCGGGAATGAAAGAGATCCAAAGATGCTGCGGAGCGAATACGCGGAAGATGATACAGAAACATATGTACAGCTTGATTTCCAATATCGTGGCAAGACGTATCGCATTGCCAGAAATCCTGATTACAGCTATCTGCATCACCTGAAGAATGGGACTGTCAAGCAGACCAAGAAGGCAGCGTATGCGGAATTGACTTATCCGGATGGGCACACTGTTGAAAAGAGCACGCAGGTCACCAAGGCTGTGGAAGAACTTCTTGGCATTGATAAAGATCAGTTCTCACAGATTGCAATGATTGCCCAGGGCTCCTTTCAGAAGATCTTGAATGCGGATACCAAAGAACGCGGAGAACTGTTTGAGAAACTGTTCCATACCGAGAACTATGGGTTCCTTTCACAGCGTCTGCAGGAAATGACAAAAGAACTTTCCGGCAGTGTTGAAGCTGGCAGAGAGAAGATCTCCTTTGCGGTCAATGCGGTGCAGACAGAAGAACATCACGAAGAACTGCAGGTATTGAAGGATGCCGGTAAAGATGTCAGCAGTGAGGATGCCGTGCAGGTGCTGACAGCTCTCATCAGCCAGGATGATCAATCCTATCAGGAGGCCTCCAGACATCTGCGTGAGATCAATCAGCAGATTGAACAGCTCAACCAGAAGATTGCTAAGGCAGCCGAAGCAGAAAAAGTAAGAAATCAGCTGAAAGATGCAGAAGAAAAGCTGCCTGTTTTAAAAGAAGCAGCAGAGACATCACAAAAAACATTCCAGGCATTGGAAGCCGGCAATGAAAAAGAAAACATCAGTCAGCTGAAGATCAAGGCAGCCGAACTGGAAAAGACACTGCCGAAATATACAGAACTGAATCATCAGAAAAATGAACTTGCCACCAAGAAAAAAGAAGCATCTGATCTGAAAGCGGAACTGGAAAAGAATGATACGGAACTCATCAGGCTGACCCAGCAGATTGCCAAAGATGAAGCAGAACTGGCATCTCTGCAGAAAGCGGTGCAGGAACAGACAGTACTGGCAACAGAACAGATGAAGGTCTCGCAGCAGATTGCCTTATTAAAAAAAATCTCCGCGAGCTGGCGTCAGTATCGGTCAGCAGAAAAGGATCATCAAGAAGCAGGTGAGGCTGCCCTGAAGCTGCAGAAGCAGTATGAAGCAGATCATCATGTGTATGAAGAAAAGCGCATGCTGTTCCTCAATGAGCAGGCAGGGATTTTAGCTGCTTCGCTGAAGGATGGCGAGCGGTGTCCTGTCTGCGGCAGTCTGGAACATCCTTCTCCAGCCAGTCTTCCACATACGACGCCTTCTGAAGATGAAGTCAACCAGGCAGAGAAACAGGCAAAACTATCTGAAAAGAACTGGCAGGATGCAGTCGGTGAGGCAAGAGAAAAGAATACTCAGCTGAAGGATGCCCTGCAGAATCTGCAGAACAGCGCGGAAGAAGCAGAGATGGATGCCTCTGAGCCAGATACACATTTCTATGAAGAACTGTTGTCTGTTTCAAATCAGGCAAAACAAAAAGATGAAAATCTGAAGACAGAGATTGCTCAAAACCGAAAAATGGTAGACCGTTTCAAATCCCTCAGTCAGTCCATTCCGGAAGCACACGCTCTTCTGACGAAAGAAAAGAATGCACAGGAAAACCGCAGGCTCACTTCCTCAACTTTGACAGCACAGATAGAAAGTATGCAGCAGATCATCACCGATACCGCAAAACAGCTTGCATACAGTGACTTATCGGAAGCACAGCAGGAAGTCAGAAAACAGAAGAAGATCATTGCAGAGCGTGAACAGCAGTATGCAGATTTAGAAAGAAAGATGCAGTCTGACATGCGCGCATATGATACGGCTGAAAGCTCCAAGAAAGAACTGGAGAAGACAGTTCATAATTTGTCAGTACAGATTGATCTGAATCAGGAGCAGGAAGCACTGCAGACGGCCCGCATGCAGCAGATCCAGCTGCAGAATACATGCAGTCAGATCCATGGACGCATACAGTCAAATCAGAACTCTCTGAATACGATTCAGAAAGAGGTTAAGAAACTGGGACCACTCAAAGAGAAATACCAGATGATGAAGAATCTGTCTGATACCGCTAATGGAACACTCAGCGGCATGAGCAGAGTCAATCTGCAGGAATATGTGCAGATGGCATACTTTGACCGCATCCTGAGATATGCCAATGTACGCTACTCTCATATGTCGAATGGACAATATGAACTGATCCGCCAGAAGAATGATGAGAACCGGCAGTCACACGTAGCATTGGATCTGAATGTTGTCGACCACTACAACGGTACAGAACGTTCTGTGAAATCCCTGTCCGGCGGTGAATCATTCCTGGCCTCTCTGTCGCTGGCATTAGGCATGTCAGATGAAATTCAGGCGGAAGCAGGAGGTGTGCAGATTGATTCGATGTATATTGATGAAGGTTTCGGCACTCTTGACCACGATACATTAGATCTGGCAGTCAGCACATTAACATCCTTATCCGGTAATGACAGACTGGTCGGAATCATATCGCATGTGGAAGAATTGAGAGAACGGATCCATACAGAAATCGTTGTGACCAAGGATCTGACAAATGGACATGGCAGCCAGGCTGTAATCGTGAAAGATTGAGAGGCATGAAGTTCGAATGGAATATTCAAAAAGTGATTGGAAATTGTTTCAAAGCAGAATTGGTGGATGGCAGGAAAATTATATGGAACGTTTGAATCAGGAATATGTCAAACTCCTGACTGGAGACATGCATCCATCTGAAAAGTTCTGGGCACTGGATAAACGTCTGCATAGGGATAAGAAAAAGCCTGGTGTTCAGCTGATGCTGAGCAAAAATGAAATGGGTTTCCAGATTGCTGAACTGATTCAAGATGGAGCAATCAGTTTTGATGAATTGGACGGTTTCAGTGAAGAACTGATCCATGATGTTAAATTTCTGCTGAATCGGTAAGTTTGCCATTGGGATATCTCTCCAAATGAATAACAGTGTGTTAAAATATCCAAATGACAATGTGGAAGATCATCCTGATTTACTTATGTATTGCAAATGCGGCGGCATTCATCCTGTATGGAATGGATAAGAAGAAAGCAGAAGCACATCAATGGCGGATTCCGGAAAGCACGCTGATCATGATGTCAGTGATTGGCGGCGGTATCGGCAGCATCTGCGGGATGTATTTATTTCATCATAAGACCAAGCATTTGAAATTCAGAGTTTTTGTGCCGTTCTTTACCATCTTGTGGTGTGTAGGACTGGCATATCTCTATATGCAGTATCGATAATGGGGGGAACAGACATGGCAATCAAGGCAATTCTATTGGATATTGATGGTACACTGACCAATCACAACAAGGAGATCACGCCAGAGACAAGACGTGTGCTGATGAAGGCGGAGACATACGGCATCCGTCTGGTCATCGCTTCCGGACGACCATCCCGCGGCATTTTCAAATATGGCGATCAATTGGACATGCGTACAAACCATGGACTGTTTGTCTGCTATAACGGCGCCCGTGTTGTTGACTGCAGTACAGGTGATGTCTACGTGGATGTTACAATTGCGCCGGAATTATCCAGAGCAGTTCTGGAACATATGAAGAAGTTCGATGTCAGGCCGATCATTACACATGGTTCGCATATGGTCGTGGAAGATGTATACAACTGCATGATCCATGACGGTGACAGGGAATTCAATGTCATTGAATATGAATCCAGAATGAATGGATATCGTCTGATGGAAACAGAGAACTTGGCAGAGTTCACCAGCTTCCCCGTCAATAAGATCCTGACTGCTGCAGACAGTGATTATCTGCAGGCGCACTATAAGGAAATGGCAGCTCCATTTGAAGGAAAGCTGTCAATGATGTTCACAGCAAATTTCTACTATGAATTCACTGCTTTAGGCATTGATAAAGGAAAAGCACTGGAAACGGCAATGGCAAAAGTCGGCATCAAGCCGGAGGAATGCATTGCTTTCGGTGATGCAGAGAATGATATCTCCATGCTGAGGTATGCCGGTGTTGGTGTGGCAATGGGAAATGCTCAGCAGCCAGTCAAGGATATGGCAGATGTCATCACAGATGACAATGATCACGACGGTATTGCAAAAGCACTGTATCAATATATTCCAATCTTAAAGCCAAATGCATAAAAAAAAGAGGACATTGCTTATTTGAAAGCAGTGTCCTTTCTTATGCATGCATGAATGGGTTGTAGAAACGGCTGCCGTTCTTCCATGTAATGTAGAGCGACAAGATCAGGAATAAGACAGAGAAGAGAATGACCAGATAGTCAATGGCATGCAGAGGACGTGCGGAATACCAGGTGCGTTTCTTATGCTTGCCGAAGCCTCTTAACTCCATAGCTCGGCTGACAACATCAATGCGCTGCATGCTTGAGAAAAGCAGCGGGAAGATGATCGCTGAAATATTCTTGATGCGGTCACTCAGCTTTGCTTTTGAGCTCATTTCAATGCCGCGCGCTTCCTGTGCATTCTTGATGCGGTGGTAATCTTCCTGAACATCGGGAACATAACGCAGGGCAATGGCAATGGAATAGGCAAACTTATAACTGATGCCGATCATGTTCATCGAAGCGGCAAATTCACTTGGATCAGTAGTGACCAGGAACATGAATACAGATGGGATGATGGTAAAGTATTTGATCACGACGTTGAACAGATAGAAGAGCTGTTCAGAAGTGACATCATAGTCACCGGCAATATGGAACAGGACTGTTTTTGATCCATAGATCTCACATCCCTGATATGGAGAAAAGAGGAAGATGAAGACAACGTTCAGGATCATAAAGAACATGACAGCCTTGAAGACGGTAGATACCTGCTTCCATTCAGTCTTTGAGAATACAAAGACTGCTGCGATGATGACGATCATTGCTAATAAGACACGGGTGTCATAGGTCAATGCACTTGTCAGGCACCAGAGAATAAAGAAGATCAGTTTTGTGACACCGCTCAGTTCATGGATCCAGGTATTCTTTTCAACATAGGAGAGCATTTTCCGTTTATTCATGAGCTGTCTCCCTGTCCTTCATCTTCCGTTCATAGGAGATGAATCTCTGGGCAAACTCTGCTGGATCATCAATCCCGCATTTCACTGCAAGATCAAACAGCGATGTTTCTTTCAGGTAGGCACGTTCCGTGATCTCTTCACTGCACAATACTGCAGCAGGGGTGTCATCACAGATCATCTGTCCGTCACAGATGACAACCGCGCGGTTGGTGTATTCCAGCATCAGATGCATGTCATGCGTAATCATGATGACGGTAATGCCTGTCTCTTCATTGAGCTTCTTCAAGAACTCCATGAATTCAGTATAGTGGTAGTAATCCTGTCCGGCTGTCGGTTCATCCAGAAGAATGATCTCCGGCTTCATGACTAAGATGGATGCAATTGTGACACGTTTTTTCTGACCGAAGCTCAAAGCGGATACCGGCCAGTTGCGGTAAGGATACAGACCGCAGATCTTCAATGTTTCATTGACTCTCTGCTGGACCTCTTCTGCCGGCACATTGCGTACGGACAGGCCTAAAGCTACTTCATCAAAGATCATCGGCTTGCTGATCATTTGGTTTGGATTCTGCATGACCAGGCCGATCTTTTCACCGCGCTGCTTTACGGACAATGGTGCGATGTCGCTGCCGTCCAGCTCAATGGTGCCGCTGTCCGGTGTGTTGAAACCGCAGATCAAAGAGGCAAGGGTGGATTTGCCGGCACCGTTCTTACCGACGATGCTGAGCATTTCTCCCTGCTTGACCGCAAAGGAAATATGGGAAAGGACAGGTTCATTCTCCAGATAGGAGAAGGACAGATCCTTGATCTCTAAAACAGTTGGATTGCTGTTAGCGGAGTGATTCTGCGGTTCAGCGAAGAACCATTTCCGAACTTTTTCTTTATATGGTTCAAGGTTCATGGTGGCAATATGCTGCGGATGATCCATGCTCTGGATGGTGCATCCTGCATGACGGATGGCAGCCAGATACAATGGCTCACGGATACCGGATCTGGCCAGCAGATCACCTGCCAGCAGGTCATCCGGTCTTTCGTCTGCAGAGACCTTTCCATCGCCAATGACGATGATGCGGTCCACATCACGGTACAGGACATCTTCCAGACGGTGCTCAATGATGATGACAGTCACATTCTTGTCTTTGCTGATCTCATCGATCAAGGCAATTGTTTTCTTGCCGGTCGCTGGATCAAGGTTCGCTAACGGTTCATCAAACAGCAGAATATCAACGTTATCAATCAGGACACCACCCATGGAGACACGCTGTTTCTGTCCGCCGGACAACTCACCTGGCGCATGATGCAGCAGACGGGCAAGATCGACTGTTTCAGCGACTTCATTGACACGCTGGTGCATCTGCGGCTGCGGAACTGTATCATTCTCCAATGCAAAGGCTAGATCTTCTGCGACGGTCAAGCCAATGAACTGACCATCGGTATCCTGTAAGACAGTGCCGACCTTTTTGGACATGCCAAAAATCCCGACTTGGCCGGGATCTTCTCCTTCTACTCTGCAGGTGCCTGAGATCTCACCTGGATAGGAACATGGAATGAGTCCATTGATACAGTTAGCCAGCGTTGACTTGCCGGAACCGGAAGGTCCTATGATCAGGACTTTTTCGCCCGGCATGATCTTCAAGTTGATGTCTTGAAGGGATGGTTCCTTCTGTGAGCGATAACGAAACGTAAAATGATTGAACTCAATTGCTGGAACAATGTTTTTCTGCCCGTTATTTTCTTTGGCGGGATTCTGCGTCATAACAATCGATTAGTCTTCTTTGGAAAGACTGGAAGATTTTCCACCGAGTTTAGAATAACCTGCTAACAGGATTGTGCCGAGAACACCGATGATAATGATGTTGCCTAAGAATGCGAAGGCACCCTGCATGAATACTTTGTTGGCTGGTTCTGCATAGACTAAGATATCGAGAACTGGAGCGACAACAATCCAGGCAATGGCGTTGCCGACAACCTGCATGATGTTGAATGTGATTATCTGCTTCTTGTCAAAACCTCCCTGCTGAACTGCATACTTGTGATAGAACATGCCGATCAGAATGGCAACGACTGCTTCTGGGAAGACCCAGCTCCACCAGACACTGCCATAGAAGATGGCATCGCCCAGAACGTGTCCGACCAGACCGATGATGGTGCCGACAATTGGTCCGTAAACTGCTGACATGAACGCAAGGATTGCCATACGAGGCTGGAGATACGTATTCGGGATTCCAACTGGAATCTGTACCTCTGTGAGAACGATGAACAGTGCGGTTCCAATACCGGCTGCAACTACTTCTTTAATGCCAAATTTATTCTTCATGGATATACCCCTCTTCAGCAGCTGGAAACACTGCTTTCGGGGCAATTATACGTTATGCTCATATATCCGTCAAAATACAAAATACATGGATGTGTCGCTTTTTTTTTGACCATATTCAAATCAAAAAAAGCTTTCGGTTTCCCGAAAGCCCTTACAGCCATTTACAGTCTTCTAATTTTCTTTTGATGCCGTTCAGCACAATATAGCCAATCTCCGGCTGCGGATGAGCAACAACGTGATCATCTACGATATCTGCGTGGTTTTCTCCGTATTCACCAGAAGGTTCGTGCCATGTGTGCGACTTCTCGATGATCGGTGAAGGCGGATTGTTCATACCGGCAGTAAGACGTGTTGAGTGTGAGCTCAGTATGACAATCACAATCGTCAGCACGACCATGAAGATAATAAATATCACAATATCCATAAGGTCACTCCTTAACGGATTCTACAATACCTTTTGCCAATCCTGCTACACTCTGAATTTCTGATGGAATGATGATCTTGGTAGCCTGTCCATTTGCAGCGGCAGCGAATGCCTCCAGGCTCTTGAGCTTAATAACAGCGTCATCTGCATTGGCATCCTTGATTGCCTTTAAGCCGTCGGCAGTAGCCTGCTGGACCTTCATAATGGCATCAGCCTGACCCTCAGCTTCCTGGATGCGCTTTTCCTTTTCAGCTTCTGCAGCAAGAATGGTAGCCTGCTTGTTAGCTTCTGCTTCCAGGACCTTGGATTCCTTGTCACCTTCAGCCTTCAGGATCATTGCCTGCTTTTCACCTTCAGCGGTCAAAATAACAGCTCTCTTTTCACGCTCAGCCTTCATCTGCTTCTCCATTGCTTCACGGATTGCAGTAGGCGGCTGAATGTTCTTGAGCTCAACTCTGGTGACCTTGATGCCCCATGGATCAGTTGCCAGGTCGATGATCTGCAGCATCTGTTCATTGATGGTCTCACGGGATGTCAGTGTTGTATCCAGTTCCATATCACCAATGATGTTGCGCAGCGTTGTTGCGGTCAGATTTTCCATGGCCATGATTGGATTCTCGACGCCATAGGCATAATCATGCGGATTCATGACTTTGAAGTAGACGACAGAATCGATCATCATCGTAACGTTATCCTTTGTAATAACTGGCTGCGGTGCGAAGTCTGCGACCTGTTCCTTTAATAATACTTTTCTGGAGACACGTTCAATGATCGGCATCTTCAGATGGAAGCCGGCATTCCATGTCGCACTGTATTTACCCAGTTTTTCAATGACATAGGCATGTTCCTGCGGAACAATGTTGATCATTGAGACAAACAGCGAAATGACAATAAGAATTACGATGACTGTAATGACGGTGCTGATAATAGCCTGCATAATATCCCCTCCTTGGGTCAGAAGAATATTCTGATCTTGCTACTGTTAGAATATATGATATTTGACCGCTGGTCAACAATGTGAGTAAATGCTGGAAAAACACTTTTGAAAGACTGAAAAATGTCAAGAGATGACTATTTATAGGGACATGGTAAAATAGAGTAGCTTGAAAGGAGTCAAAAAGATCATGAATGAAGAAATTATCAAGGCGATTGCTGCTGAACTGAAGATCACTCTCAGTCAGGTGCAGAATACGCTGTCTATGCTGGAGGAGGGAAATACGGTCCCGTTTATTGCCCGTTACCGTAAGGAACAGACAAAGGGACTGGATGAAGAACAGATCCTTTATATCCAGAAACAATATGACTATCAGTTAAAGCTGAAGGAAAGAAAAGAGAATGTCCTGAAGCTGATTGAAGAACAGGGAAAGCTGACCGATGAAATCAGAAAGTCTGTCAATGAAGCAGAGAAGCTGTCACAGGTAGAGGATATCTACCGCCCATATGCACAGAAGAAAAAGACCAGAGCTGCTACAGCAATCAAGCTTGGCCTGCAGCCGCTGGCTGACTGGATGCTGGCATTGCCGGAAAATGGTTCTTTGGAAGAGGAAGCTGCAAAGTATGTGACGGAAGAAGTCAAAACAGCGGCAGATGCCATTCAGGGTGCCAAGGATATTATTGCTGAAGCAGTATCAGACAATGCAAAGCAGAGATGGGCATTCAAGGATGTCATCATGAAGGCTGGTGTCCTGAAGACAGCAATTAAGAAGGATGCCAAGGATGAGAACCATGTCTATGAAATGTACTATGACAGATCTGAAAAGATCTCTCAGCTGGCCGATCACAGGATCATGGCAATTGACCGTGCGGAAAAAGAAAAGGTCATCACAGTTTCCTTTGTCTTTGATGAAGAGAAGCTGATGAGTGATGCCTTGAACAATCTGACCCATCAGAAGAATACGATTGTGGAAGCTCAGCTGAAAGAGGCAAGTGATGATGGCTGCCAGAGACTGCTGTTCCCATCGATTGAACGTGAGATTCGTTCTGAATTAAGTGAGAGAGCACAGACTAAGTCTATTGAGATCTTCTCAATGAACCTGGAGAAGCTGCTGCTGCAGGCACCGCTGAAGGGAAGAATCGTTTTAGGTTTTGACCCTGGCTTCTACAATGGATGCAAGTTAGCAGTGATTGACTCTACCGGAAAGATGCTGACGGTTGATAAGGTCTTCCCATTCCGCGGCAAGGCGGATGAAGCTGCTATTGAAACTGCGAAAAAGAAAGTATTATCTTTGATCCAGAAGTACGGCGTACAGATCATTGCCATTGGCAATGGCACTGCTTCCCGTGAATCCGAGAAGTTATGTGCAGAGCTTATCCATGACAACCATCTGGATGTACAGTATGCAATTGTTTCTGAAGCAGGTGCGTCTGTATGGTCTGCACAGGAAGAAGCACGTGAAGAGTTCCCTGATATGGCAGTTGAAGAACGGTCTGCTGTATCCATCGGCAGAAGACTGCTTGATCCATTGGCAGAATTGATCAAGATCGATCCGCAGTCCATCGGTGTCGGCCAGTATCAGCATGACCTTCCGCAGAAGGCTCTGACCCAGCGTCTGGATGAAGCCATCATGAAGTGTGTCAACCGTACAGGTGCAGACTTGAACACGGCTTCCATCGATCTTTTAACACATATTTCCGGCTTGAATAAAGGCATTGCCAAGGAGATTATCAGCTACCGCAATGAGAACGGCCGCTTCACCAACCGCAAGCAGCTGCTGAAAGTAAAGAAGCTAGGTGCCAAGGCGTATGAGCAGTGTGCAGGCTTCCTGCGGATCCAGGGTGGGGATGAACCGCTGGATGAAACAAGCATCCATCCAGAATCCTATGAAGCTGCCAAGTCGATCATGAAGGCATGTGACATCACTGCTTTAGGACAGGCTGACATTGCATTCCCAGAAGAGAAGATCAAGGACTTAGGTGTTGATTCCTATACCTTGAAGGATATTGAAGAAGCAATCAAGCAGCCGCTGCGCGATTATCGTGAGCAGTTTGATGGAGCTCTGCTGAAGAGCGATGTCCTGGATATCACAGATCTTCACGCTGGTGATCAGCTGAGCGGTACAGTCAGAAACGTTGTTGACTTCGGTGCCTTCGTTGACATCGGCCTGCATGAAGACGGACTGGTCCATGTCTCACATATGTCCATGAACCGCATCAAGCATCCTTCTGAAGTTGTATCAGTCGGTGATATTGTAACTGTCTGGGTCTTTGCAATTGATGAAGCCCGCGGCAGAGTGCAGTTATCTCTGCTCCCATTAGACAAACTGGAACAGAGAGATGCTGCGATGAAACATCAGAAATCTTCGCATGACAAGAAGAAGTATGATAAGAGCAGAAGACAGGATAAAAAGCCGGAAAAGAAAGAGCTGAACATGGATGATGCCATGGCCAGCCTGATGGCGAGATTTGGAAAATAACAGATATTTCAGAAGAGCTGCCTGCAGTTTACAGGGCAGCTTTTTTGTATGAAATTACGCTTGCAGTTGAAGGAAAAGAACATCATAATAAAGAGACTTGTAAAAGAAGGTGATTGCTATGGAAGCAGGCGGTATGTGCCACATATGTAACAAGGAATACAGCAGCCTGAACCATGGCAGTCTTTTTTGATGATGTGGGCATAGCTGCTGACTTTCCTATGAAAGGAGAAGCAGCATATGAAGAAGAATTTACAGACAGATAATAAAGAACGTGTTGCAGAGATTGAAAAAGATCTTGTAAAGTCATCTATTTTAAGTGTAGAAGACACAAAGAAGAAGTGGGACTGCACCGACCATGGCCTGAATCAGAGCCAGGTCTTGGATCATCGTGAGAAATACGGCAGAAATGTACTGTCAAAGAAGGCGAAGAAGCCTGCATGGCAGCAGTTTTTGCTGTCATTTGTCAGTCCATTTACGTTTGTATTGATTGCAATTGCCTGTGTATCAGCGTTTACGGATATTATCACCGCGGCTCCGGAAGATCGGAATCCTTTTACGGTGATCTTGATCTCCCTGATTATTCTGCTGAGCGGTGTCATCCGTTTTATTCAGGAAAGAAAATCTGGGAATGCAACGGATGCACTGAACGAAATGATCAAAGTTACCGCCTGCATCGAAAGACAGGAAACAGGGAAACAGGAGATACCGGTCGCAGATATTGTCTGCGGTGATCTGGTCCATCTGTCGGCTGGCGATATCATTCCGGCAGATCTGCGCATCCTGAGTGCCAGAGACTTATTTATTTCACAGGCTGCCTTGACGGGAGAGAGTGCACCGGTAGAGAAAATGCCGGAAGAAAATGTTCTGGAGAAAGATGTTCTGGACTGCCGCAATCTGGCGTTCATGGGAACAACTGTATTGAGCGGAACGGCATCTGCAGTCGCTGTAGGTGTCGGTGATTCAACGATGATCGGTGAACTGAACAGTCATCTCAGTGAACAGCGTCCGCAGACATCCTTTGAAAAGGGTGTCAATTCTGTATCTCTGCTGCTGATCCGCTTTATGGCAGTCATGGTTCCAATCGTCTTTCTGCTCAACGGCTTTACCAAAGGCAATTGGATCAGTGCCGGATTATTTGCGATATCTGTTGCGGTAGGTCTGACACCGGAGATGCTGCCGATGATCATGACGACATGTCTGGCCAAAGGGGCAGTTACGATGTCGCATGAGAAAGTCATCGTCAAGAATCTGAATTCAATCCAGAATCTTGGCTCTATGGATCTGCTGTGTACTGATAAGACAGGAACTCTGACTCAGGACAAAGTTGTGCTGGAATATCATCTGGATGTAACCGGAAATTCCAACGACCGTGTCCTGCGCCACGCCTTTTTGAACAGTTATTATCAGACTGGTTTGAAGAACCTGATGGATGTTGCCATCATTGAGGCAACAAAGAAACTGACAAGTGCAGGATCCACCTACGATGAGATTGTCGAAAAATTTCATAAAGTAGATGAAGTGCCGTTTGATTTTGAACGCAGAAGAATGAGTGTCCTGGTCAGTGATCAGACAGGTAAGACACAGCTGATCACTAAAGGTGCGATGGAAGAAATGCTGAAAGTATCCTCTTACGTTGAATACGGTGAGGATGTTCTGCCTTTGACAGATGATATGCGTGCAATTGTCCGCAAGAAAGTCAATGAGCTCAACAGTGAAGGCATGCGTGTCTTAGGTGTCGCACAGAAGAATGATACAGCACCGGTCGGACAGTTCTCGGCAGCTGATGAATGTGAAATGACATTGATCGGATATCTTGCTTTTCTGGATCCGCCGAAAGCAACGGCAGCACCAGCCATTCAGGCACTCCATTCTCATGGAGTCAGCGTCAAGGTGCTGACAGGTGACAATGAAGATGTATCCGCATATATCTGCGGAAGAGTGGGACTGCATGCAGAACACATCCTGCTTGGGGCAGATCTGGACAAGATGAGTGAAGAGGAATTTGAACAAGCAGTGGAAAAGACAGAGGTCTTCGCTAAACTGTCCCCGCTCCAGAAGGCAAGAGTTGTATCCTGCTTAAGAAGAAACGGACATCATGTAGGCTATATGGGTGACGGCATCAATGATGCTGCTGCTATGCGTGCCAGTGATGTTGGCATTTCTGTAGATACGGCAGTAGATATCGCCAGAGAATCTGCTGACATCATTCTGCTGCAGAAGGATCTCATGGTGCTGGATACTGGCATCCGTGAAGGCAGACGAACATACGGCAACTTGATCAAGTACATCAAGATGACCGCATCTTCAAACTTCGGTAATACACTGTCCGTACTTCTTGCCAGTGCCTTCCTGCCGTTTCTGCCGATGGCAGCAGTGCATCTGATTCTGCTGAATCTGATCTATGATATTTCCTGCACAGCGATTCCATGGGACCATGTCGATGAAGAATTTCTGGCATCACCGCGGAAGTGGGATGCAGGAGGAATCGGTACTTTCATGTTATGGATGGGGCCGGTCAGTTCTGTATTTGATGTGGCAACATACTTGTTGATGTTCTTTGTGATCTGCCCAGCAGTCTGCGGCGGCAGCTATGGGACTCTGGATGCGGCGGGGAAAGTATTATTCATCTCGCTGTTCCAGTCTGGATGGTTTGTCGAATCCATGTGGAGCCAGACACTGGTCATTCATATGATCCGGACACCGAAGATTCCATTTGTTCAAAGCAGAGCATCCTGGCAGCTGACAGTGCTTTCCTTCTCAGGCATCTTCTTCCTGACTGCAATTCCATATACAGCACTCGGAAGACAGCTTGGCTTCCATGCACTTCCTGCTGTTTACTTTGCATGGCTTGCATTGCTGATTGTCAGCTACATGATCTTGGCAACGATTGTAAAGAAAATATATATTCATCATTTCCACGAACTATTATGAAAATACTCCGGCAGAAATGCCGGAGTATGTTTGTTTTCTTAATCATTCATCATTCGGATCAATGAAGGAAGCGCCTGTTCAAAGTTCACACCGTATATGTTGTGATCTTTTTCAGCCAAGGTCAGATGAATCGATTTCTTGACGAAGCAGCAGGCAATCTCAAGAGAGCGCTCGAATGATTTATCATTGACCAGAGACCCAATGAAAGCAGAGGCAAACAGATCACCTGTGCCGTGGAAACTCTGAGACTCCTTGACAGTGAAGTAAGAGAAGTATGTGTTCTTCCTGCTGTCATAGGCATAGACGCCCACCTTTCCTTTTTCCAGAGAAATGCCTGTCAGCACTACTCTTCTGCATCCCAGCTTGGTCAGCTGCTTCAATATACTGCGGACATACTTCTCATCATATTCAGTCTGATAAGGGATGCCCAGCAGAAGGGACGCCTCGGTCATGTTTGGTACAATGACATCAGCCTTTGCACAGAGCTTCCGCATTGCATAGGCAAACTCCTCCGTAAACCCTGCATACAACCTGCCGTTGTCAGCCATGCACGGGTCAACCAGCTTGATGCCCTGACCAAAGCGGTCGAATAATTTTGCGGCAAGCTTGAGCTGCTCAAAGGATCCTAAATAGCCGGTATATACTGCATCAAAATGGAAGTGTTCTTTCTTCCAATGATCCATGATTGGAATGATTTCGCTGGTCAAGTCATGAAAGGTGAAATCATGGAACATCGTATGTGTTGATAGGACTGCCGTAGGGATAACAGCTGTCTCAATTTCCATGGCTGAGATGACTGGCAGAGCGACCGTCAATGAACATTTTCCGACACAGGAGATATCCTGCATGGTCACTATTTTTTTCATCAATGAACTCCTAACTGATTTATCATTTTCTATAATATAGCATATAATAAAACCAGTTATGAAATGAATGACCGAAAATGCTGACGTATCCTTACTTGAAAAATCATAACGTCGTAATCAGAAGACCGGAAGATAAAGATGCAGACCAGTTCCGTTTTCTTTTTGACCGTCCGATGCGGAAAGAACAGGCTTTGCAGATGATTCATCTGTTCGATGGTGCATATGTCCAGAAGAAGGAAATGATTTTGACAATTGCAGATGCAGATGACAATGCAGTCGGGACGTTGGAGATCTATCATCTCGATCAGAAGGACGCAGAGCTTGGATATCGAATCCTTCCTGAGAAACGTCATCAGGGATATGCATCCGAAGCAGTATGTGCATTTCTCGCATGGACAGAAGGATGCCAGGACTTTACAGCACATACCGATCAGCAGAATCTATGGTCACAAAAAGTGCTGATGAAAAATGGATTTTGTAAAATAAAAGAAGAAAATGATATCTACACATTCCGATATCATCATGGAGGTTCCAAATGATCAAAGTAAAAGTGATTCTTCCTGATGGAAGAACAGAAGAAAATGAATATGAAGCAGGCATTACGCCGGAAAAGATATTGACTGCACTGCAGCAGAAACCGCTGCACCAGATCTATGCCTGCCAAGTTGACAGCTACTATGAACGGCTGAATCAGAAACTGAATGAAGACTGCACGCTCACATTTTGTGATATCTCCAACAGCTATGGGAATATGGCAATGCAGGGAAGTCTGATCCTGCTGTACTGTGCGGCAATCCATCATGTATTAGGAAAGAATGTAAAAGTTACGATTGCCAATTCTCTGTCAAAGGGATTGTTCACTGTCATTCATGATGGAAATGTCAGCGAAGAAGTGATCCGCACAATTCAGAATGATATGTCGGAAACGGTCAGAGCTGATCTGCCGATTGAAGAAACAGTCATGGACCGCAGGGATGTCATGTCATGGCTCAAACGCCGCAGTCTCAAGGATGAAATGGATCTGTATCAAAGTGCACCGGATCTTTCCAGTGCGATGGTATGCCGTCTAGGTGAGGAGGAAGACCTGCAGTATTATCATGCCGTCCCTTCCACCGGATATCTGAAATTGTTTGAATTGAGAAAATATCGCAATGGCGTACTGCTCCGCTTTCCACATCCAGAGTATCCCGATGAAGTCAGAGTCTTTGAAGAACAGCGCCTGCTCTATGAAGCATTCTCCGAAGAGACGCACTGGGAGAATCTGTGCGGCGTCAACTTTGCCTCTGATCTGAATCATTGTGTTGAGAACAATACCTACAAGCAGCTGATCCAGATCAGTGAAGCTCTGCATGAAAAGAAGATTGCTGAGATTGCAGAGAAGATCAAGACTGCGCAGAAGAGGATCATCCTGATTGCCGGTCCATCTTCTTCCGGCAAGACTTCTTTTGCCAAGCGTCTCTGTGTACAGCTGCAGGTCATCGGCCTGAAGCCGCTGTACTTAGGCACAGATGATTATTTTGTGAACCGTGAGGATATGGTCGTCGGACCGGATGGCAAAAAAGATCTGGAAGGATTGAGCGCCGTAGATGTACGGCTGTTTGCCAATCAGATGAATGATCTGCTGGCAGGCAAGAAAGTGGATCTGCCAACTTTTGACTTTATCAAGGGCGAGAAGATCTTCGGCAAGCGTATTACTTCTATTGAACCTGCCCAGCCAATTGTCATTGAAGGCATCCATGGCTTGAATCCTGAGATGACAGAAGGCATTCCGGCAGAATCAAAATTCAAGATCTATATCAGCCCATTGACACAGCTGAATCTTGACCTGCATCACCGCGTTCCAACAACGGATGCCCGTATGCTGAGAAGAATGGTCAGAGACTACCGTACACGCGGCAGAAGTGCAGCTGTAACAATCGACACCTGGCCGAGCGTCAGAGCCGGAGAAGACCGCAACATCTTCCCATACAACAGTGAAGCAGATGCCTTCTTCAACAGCCAGTGCATCTACGAACTGGCAGTATTGAAGAAGTATGCTGAGCCATTATTAAAGGGGATCCATGAAGATCAGCCGGAATATGCTGAAGCACAGAGAATGCTGCAGTTCCTGGAGTTCTTTGTCTCCATTCAGGATGATTCCTACATTGCCAATAATTCAATTATCCGTGAATTTATCGGCGGCAGCATCTTAGTAGACTAGGAGAGAGTGATCTCTCCTTTTGTTATGAAAAAAGGCTGAATGCTCAGCCTTGTGCTCCAAATTTATTCTGGATGTATGTGACAATTGAATAACCGAGTGCCCCGATCAATGTACCGCATGTATTGGTAATAATGTCGGTGACATCAAATACTCTGACTTCAGAGATCATCGGCTGGATCAGTTCAATCATCAAACTGTACAGGATACCGATCAGCAGCGTCTTCCATAAAGATCTTCTTGTAGCCCACCGCAGGGTATAGGCAAAAGGAATAAAAAGCACAATATTTTCAATACATTCCTGCAGAGGACTGCCATATCCGTTGAGCAGGTCCACAAAAGGGTCAAAGTTATAGCGGCTGTAGACACCGCTGAATAAATGCGGAAGGTCCACAATGAACGGTGATAATGTGACAATGAACACAAAACAAGTGGCCAGGTAAAAGAAAAAATGTTCATTAGGCAAGTCATCAGCCCAGTGTTTTCTTAAGAAAAAGATATAGATTGCCGCCATTACGGCAATATCTGGAAGATACAGTATGAAATTCATGCTTGACTATTCTACCAAAAAGTACGAATTCAGTAAATGACCTTCACATTCCATGGTATGATTACTCATGCCCGAGGTTGACAAATCGCGGTATGTCTTTAGACTATAGGACAGGTTGACTGAAATAGACCTGGAAAGGTAGGGTGGTTTCATTGAAATTCCTGGATATGTTCCAAATCTTCTCCGTTATAGTCGCAATTGCACTGACGATTTTCTATTTATATCAGTTCATATATATTCTTTATGCTATTTTTCATCGTCATGTTCCCGTACTTCCGGACGCAAAGAAGAATCATCGCTTTGCCATCTTCATCAGTGCCAGAAATGAACAGGGTGTTATTTTCGAACTTCTGGACAGTCTGACAAGTCAGGATTATCCAAAGGACCGCTATGATATCTATGTTGTGGCGGATAATTGCACTGACAATACCGCAGGTGTGGCCCGTGAACATGGCGCGTATGTTTTTGAAAGAGAAGACCATGAACAGGTAGGAAAAGGCTATGCCTTGAACTATTTGTATGCAAAAGTAAAGGAACTAAAAGGCGTTGGATACTATGACGCATACATCGTCTTTGATGCCGATAATATTGTCGACAAGGAATTCTTCAGAGAAGCCAACAAGACATTTGATACCGGCAAGTTCGATGCCTTCACGACATACCGCAATTCCAAGAACTATGACGGCAACTGGATCACCACTGCCTATTCCATCTGGTTCATGCATGAGGCAAGACATCTGAATTATCCACGTATGTCATTAGGTGCACAGTGCATGATCTCCGGTACTGGGTTCTGTGTCTCTGACAAGGTCATGCAGGAAAATGACGGCTGGCCGTATTACTTGCTGACTGAGGATATTCAGTTCTCAGTTGCGTCTACATTAAAGAACTTAAGAATCGGCTATTGCGATACTGCAATCCTTTACGATGAACAGCCTTCTTCCATGAAGCAGTCATGGAAGCAGAGATTAAGATGGGCCAAGGGATTCTATCAGATCGATGGAAAATACATCGGCAAGTTATTCAAAGGCATCTTCACTCTTCCTAAGAGAAGGCTGGCCTGCTATGACGTCCTGATGACGGTCCTGCCGTGTTCATTGTTGACTGTTGCGACAATCGGCATCTGTGCCTATGTCTTATGTGCCGCATGGTTCATGCCGTACTATGTGCAGATGGTCTTCCGTCAGCAGATCTTTGTCCTGCTGGGGATGACTCTGCTGAACTTCTATTTTGGCTTGATTGTTGTCGGTGGGCTGACCATCATGATGGAAAGCAAGCGGATCCAGACAACAACATGGAAGAAGTGGAAGCACTTATGGCTGTTCCCTGTATTTATGCTGACATATCTGCCATTAACTATTGAGGCAATGTTTGCCAAGGTCAAGTGGACACCAATTCAGCACTATTCAACACAAGAAATCAAAAAAGGTTAAGCAAAATAAATCCTGTCACAAAGCGTGGCAGGATTTATTTTTTTATTCGATTGTTGACAGCGGCAGCGGTTCAAGCTTTACCGTTTTTACGTTGTGTTCACCGATAGCACGCAGTTCTTCATCATCGGCGTTGATGTCAGTGATGACATAATCAATATTCTCGAGTTCGCCTGAAACAAAGCTGTGTTTGACACCGATCTTTGTATAGTCGCAGAGAACGAATCTTTTACCAACGGTGCGTCTCAGCATAGATTCATTGATTGCTGTTTCAGCAAGGATTGCCGTTGTGATGCCGTCAGCAGCTGTAATGCCACTGCAGCCAAGAAAACACTTATTTGCAGAGACACGGTAGATGCTGTTCAAGGCAAAGTCACCGACCAGTGTTTCCTTCGGATATCTGATTTCACCGCCGGTCAAAACAATAGATACCAGCGAATCATGTTTGACCAGAAGTGCCTTTGCATTATTGGTGATCACAGTGCAGCGTTTGCCGATAATATACTGGATCACTAACAGTGCGGTTGAACTAGTGTTGATAAAAATCGTGTCACCTTCTTCAACAAACTGAGCTGCATATTTTGCAATTGCATTTTTGTAACGGTCATTTGTCAAAAGTGAATCTTCACTTCCTACCATTGTCTGTACCAGTTTAGCTCCGCCATGATATCGGAGAATAGCTCCCTTATCTTCCCAGTACTGCAGGTCTCTGCGGATTGTAATTTCAGAAACGTTGAATTCATTCTTCAATTGATCGACATCAACTTTGCCAAGCTTTTGAATGAGAATCATGATGTCGTCTCTACGTTTCTTGACAATCGAATAATTAACTTTCATCTGAGCAGTGCCTCTGCTTTCTCTTTGACTGGCAGTTTTCCCGCAATCGTATAGAGCTTTTGAATCAAGTCTTCAGCTTCTGACATATTGCCGCTCTGTTTCATGCATACGGCATAATAGTAGTAGTATTGACTCAATTCGCGGTTGTTCATATACTGCGGCTTGACTGAACGATACGATGCTGCTGCTTTGCGCCAGTCATTCTCAACCAGATAATGAAGTGCCTCTAATTCATCCCAATTATACAGCGCAGCCAGCTTCCTGCCGCGTATTTTTACTTTTTTGAGTTTGACTGCTTCCGGATATGCCCGCCGGGCAGCGGAGCGGTTGCCTGCGTATACATATGCAAGGAAGAGGGAAACATTGCGGATCAGCAGCTGATCCAATGTGCCGCGGAAGATCTTGTCATTGTTTTCAATCAGCTGAACAGCTTCTTCTGCTCTGTACAGTGAAAGATCAGTCAAAACATCAAAGATGACGCGGCGGCTGCGGAAACCGCCGGCAAAATCCAGCTTTTGCAGATGGTCATAAACAGCAGAAGCCGCTTCAGGATCACATTTATAGTTAAGAAAATAAATCGCTTTTTCATAGTTGTACTGTAGGACTTCATAATATGCAGTTCCTGCAATGGCCGCAATTGCGATGATGACATATGTGATGCGGGCACTGAATGTGGACGCATTATAGACCTGAATGATGGAATAACCGATAAAGATACAGTAAATAATGATCCGTATGATACGTGCGGCTGCAGCTGATAGTGAAGCTCCTTTTTTTGTGTTCATAGTGAGTAGATTTCCTTTATGAGCGAATTATAGTTTTATATGGTCGAAAATGTCAATATATATAATTAAATGATTGAATAAGCGGTTACATAAAAGATAAATAATCATTAAATAAACATATCGGTCATATAATACGCTTGTTATATGTGCGTTTCGTACCTATCATTTGAGTATAGAAAGACGCAGGATATCAAATATGCCAAAAATTAATGAAATTACAAGAGAATCTTGGATCCTTGGCGCATTCCCAGAATGGGGAACGTGGCTGAACGAAGAAATCGACAGCACCGTAGTTGAAAAGGGAACCTTTGCAATGTGGTGGATCGGATGTACTGGCATCTGGGTCAAAACAGAAAACAACACAAATATTTCTGTTGATTTTTGGTTCGGCAACGGCAAGCGCACACAGAAAACAAAAGAAATGGCACCGTACCATCAGATGAGAAACATGACTGGCGGCAGAATGACACAGCCGAACTTAAGAGCGGCACCGATTGTCTATGATCCATTCGCAGTGACAAATGTGGATGCTGTATTAAGCACACATTATCACAACGATCATATCGATCCATTCTATGCAGCAGCAGTAATGAAGAATTGTGCACCGGATGTTCCGTTCATAGGCCCAAAGAAGTGCATTGAAAAGTGGCTGAGCTATGGTGTGCCGGCGGAGAGATGCAGGGAAGTCAAACCTGGTGATCATGTCCAGGTCAAGGATATTGAAATCATTGTCCTGGATTCCTTCGACCGTACATGCCTTGTCACAAATGATGAAGATGTCCGCGGTGTATGCCCAACAGATATGGATGAGAAAGCAGTCAACTATTTAATTAAGACACCAGCTGGATCCATCTACCACAGCGGCGATTCGCATTATTCAATCTACTATGCAAAGCACGGCAAGGATTACGACATTGATGTTGCATTAGGCTCCTATGGTGAAAATCCAATCGGCAACCAGGATAAGATGACATCCATCGATATTCTGCGCATGGCAGAAGCTCTGCAGTGCAAAGTCGTCATTCCTTTCCACTATGACGTATGGACGAACTTCAAGGCAGATCCAAAGGAAATCCTCATGCTGTATGAGTACAGAAAGAACTTGCTGCAGTATCGTTTCAAACCGTTCATCTGGGATGTCGGCGGCAAGTTTGTATATCCAAATGATAAGGATTTGGAACAGTACCACTATAGAAGGGGGTTTGAGGACTGCTTCACGGATGAACCGAACGTTCCGTTCCGGAGCATTTTGTAAGAAGAGGCATATAAATGTTAATTGATAAAATCGTGGCATCACATTTAACAAGCTTTCAAGAAGGATTTGATACATGGCAGGATGCTGTAAGGGGCAGCGGGGAACCATTAAAGAAACAGGGATTCATTGATGACAGATATATTAATGCCGTTATTGAATGCGTTGAAAAATATGGACCGTATATTGTAATTGCACCAGATATCGCAATGCCGCATTCTACCGAGAACGCAGAAGGCGTATTCAAAACGGGAATTGGCTTTATGAAAGTCAATCGTCCAGTATCTTTCGCAGAAGGGGATCCTGAGAAGGATGCACGTTTATTCTTCATGCTTGCTGCAGTCGATCATGAACAGCATCTGCAGAACATGATGGAACTCAGCGAAATGCTGATGAACGAAGAGCTTGTTAAGGAATTGCTGCAGGTCAACAGTGATGAAGATCTACTGAAAGTTGCAAAGAAATACCAAAACTCATAATTGAAAACAGAAGGGGAATTTATGGATATTCTATTAAACATCTGGTCGTGGTTTGCGACCAACATTCTCACCCAGCCAGCATATTTCATCGGTCTTATCGTATTTATCGGTTACCTGCTTCTGAAGAAACCGTTCTATGAAGCATTTGCAGGATTCATCAAGGCTACAGTAGGATATTTGATCCTTTCTGTAGGTTCCGGCGGATTGGTCAACAACTTCCGTCCGATCTTAGTCGGTCTGAAAGACCGCTTCAATCTGAATGCCATGGTCATTGACCCATACTTCGGACAGAATGCAGTTACAGCCGGTGTACAGGAACAATTTGGCAGGACTTTCTCACAGGTCATGCTGCTCCTCCTGATTGCCTTTATTTTTAACCTTGTATTAGTCAAGCTCAATAAGATCACTAAGATGAGAGCTGTATTTACAACAGGGCACGTACAGATGCAGCAGGCTTCGACAGCTTTCTGGCTGATTCTGTTCTGCTTCCCGGCATTAGACAACACAGCAATTCTTCTTGTCATGGGACTGATCCTTGGTCTGTACTGGGCAGTCGGCTCCAACCTCACTGTTGAACTGACACAGGATTTAACAGACGGCGGCGGCTTCTGCGTTGCCCATCAGCAGATGTTCGGTATTGCGTTCTTCTCCTATCTCTCTGAAAAGATGTTTGGCAGGAAAGAAAGCTCCAAGCGTCTGGAAGATATTAAGCTTCCTGGCTTCATGAGCATCTTCAATGAGAACATGGTCTCTACATCTATTCTGATGACACTGTTCTTTGGTACGATCCTTCTCATTTTAGGCAAGGATTATCTGATCTCTGCCAAGTTCTTAGCTGAAGGAAAAGACTTCACAATGTATATCGTCAACACCTGCTTGAACTTCGCTGTATATTTAGCAATTCTGCAGTTAGGTGTCAGAACATTCGTTACTGAACTGACAGAATCCTTCCAGGGTATTTCCAACAGCTTTCTTCCTGGCGCTGTTCCTGGTATTGACTGCGCAGCAACATACGGCTTTGGCTCACCAAATGCAGTTACTATCGGTTTCTTATTCGGCGCATTAGGACAGTTCCTTGCAATTCTTGCATTGATACTCCTCAAGTCACCAACAGTTGTTATCGCAGGATTCGTTCCAGTTTTCTTCGATAACGCAACAATCGCTGTATTTGCCAACAACAAGGGCGGTGCTAAGGCAGCAATGTTATTCCCATTCATCTCCGGTCTCTGCCAGGTATTCGGCTCTGCAATTATTGCAACTTGGGTCGGCATGGCAGCATACGGTGGATATCTCGGCATGTGGGACTGGGCAGTTGTATGGCCAATCTTCACAGTCTTGATGAAGTACTTAAGCTACGCAGGTATCGTGATCATTGTTGCAGCACTGTTCGCAATTCCACAGCTGCAGTACCGCAAGCATCCTGATACATACTTCCTGTGTGTAGAAGATTACGAAGCATATAAAGAAAAAACAATTAAAAAATAGAAGAAGGTAAATAAAAAATGGTAAGAATACTAGTAGCATGTGCAAACGGGGCAGGAACATCACTGATGATGAAGATGCGTGTTCAAAAGGCTTGCAAAGATCTTGGCATCGTCGTACAGGAAATTAATCATTGTTCTTTATCAGAGGGAGTCAGCGCTGCTTCACGATATGATGCAGTATTCTGCCCATTGAATTTCGTGAATATGTTTGATTCAGCAGCGAAAAAGGGCGTGCATATCTGCGGCATGAAGAATGTGCTGTCGGATGCAGAAGCAAAAGATCTGTTGAAGCAGGCTGGCATTGCAAAATAACTAATGACAGGCTGTCGAATTGTTCGGCAGCCTGCTCATTTTTGGAGGATATATGAAATTTGAAAAAATACATCTAGATGATATTACACGCTGCTACTGTGCCAGTCATATGACAATTGATGATCAGCTGTATGCATTCTTTGCGAGTGAAAATCCAGAAAGCATTTGCAAATCCTACAGCGGGAAAGATTTTGCCAATCAGGAAATCGTTTGGAATGACCGCGGTGGATGTATGTCCATCATTCCTTTCCAGACCAGAAGAGGCCAGTTCTTAGCAGTCAATGAATTCTATCTAAAGGTGACACCAAGTCTTGCCAAGATTGTTTATGGAAAGAAGACAGAAACGGGATGGGAGATCAAGGATCTTCTAAGTCTGCCGTATGTCCATCGCTTTGATATCTATCATGTTGGCGATGTAGATTATCTGATCTGTGCGACCATTGCTAGAAATAAGCAGAACAAGGAAGACTGGAGCGAACCGGGTCAGATTTATGTCGGCGTCATTCCGGAGAATATTGAAGAAGGTGTCAAGCTCGAACAGATTGCAGATGGATGCTACCGAAACCACGGCTACTGCCGCGGGCACTATGACGGTACGGTCTGTGGATATTTCACATCTGATCAGGGCATCTTGAGAGTGCTGCCGCCGCATGGCGAACAGGAGGAATGGAGCGTTGAAAAGATCATGGAAGGGCAGATTGGAGAAATTGCGCTCTGTGATATTGATCAAGACGGTGAAGAAGAGATTATGACGATTGAGCCATTCCACGGCAACACGATCCATATCTACAAACAAAAAAATCATGCATGGGAACGGGTATATACATATCCAACAGAAATTGATTTTGCACACACACTGGTCGGGGGAACGCTCTGCGGTGTCAACAGTTTCATTGGCGGTGTCCGTAGAGTCAATGCGGAGCTTTTCGCGGTCCAGTACATCAACGGTGCATTCCAGACGATTGTAATCGAACAGGGTGTCGGCCCTGCGAATATTGATCTTGTCCATACAGCAGATGCTGACTATATCCTGTCGGCGAACCATACGCATAATGAAGCTGCTGTCTACAAAGTAACAGCGGGGGAATAAGCATGCTGGAACAACTGAAGAAAGAAGTCTTTGAAGCCAATATGCTTCTGCCCCAGTATCATCTGATTACTTTTACCTGGGGCAACGTCAGCGGCATTGACAGAGAGGAAGGTCTTATCGTTATCAAGCCAAGCGGTGTTGAATACGACACGATGAGTACTGATGATATGGTCGTCTGTGGTATGGATGGAAAAGTTGTGGAAGGACACTACAAGCCATCCAGTGATCTGATGACACACTTAGAATTTTACAGATGCTTTCCAAATATCGGCGGTGTTGTTCATACCCATTCTCAGAATGCAACATCCTGGGCACAGGCTGGCAAGGATATCCCAGCATTAGGTACAACGCATGGTGACTACTTCTATGGATCCGTCCCATGCACACGCAAAATGACTCCGGAAGAGATTGCTCGGGAATATGAACTGAATACCGGAAAGGTTATCGTTGAAACTTTCCAGGAAAGAAAGATCAATCCAGATCAGATGCCTGGTGTGTTAGTGCATAGCCATGGTCCATTTACCTGGGGTAAAGATGCGTATGAGGCGGTCCATAATGCCGTCGTCTTAGAAGAACTTGCAGCTATGGCATTGAAAACACGTATTATCAATCCTGATGCCGAAGATATGCAGCAGGAGCTGCTCGACAAACATTATCTCCGCAAACATGGTCCTGGAGCTTACTATGGCCAGAAGTGATTACCAGCTTGGCATGTATGAAAAGTCCATGCCGAACACATTGAGCCTTGGCGAAAAACTAAACATGTGCAGAGAATGCGGATTTGACTGGCTGGAACTCAGCATTGATGAGACGGATGAAAAACTTGCCCGTTTGGAGTGGGGCCAGGAAGAACGCAGTGAACTGCGCCATGCAATGGAATCAGAAGGTGTCCAGATCAGGACGATGTGTCTCAGCGGGCACCGTAAATATCCATTGGGGTCCTCTGATCCAGAAATTGAAAAAAGAGGCATGGAGATCATGGCCAAGGCAATTGAACTTGCTGCAGATCTAGGCATCCGGATTATTCAGCTTGCAGGTTATGATGTCTACTATGAGACGGGCAATGATGAGACAAGAGAACGTTTTATCAATAATCTGAAGAAAGCAGCTGTGATGGCTTCACGCAGGTCAGTTATGATGGGCTTTGAAACGATGGAGACTCCATTCATGGATACTGTTGAAAAGGCAATGATATATGTCAATGCCGTCAACAGTCCCTACCTGCAGGTATATCCAGACATTGGAAATCTGACCAATGCATCATTGATCTACAGCACTTCGGTGACTGATGATCTGATGAAAGGAAGCGGCCATATTGCGGCTGCTCATCTGAAAGAGACGGTTCCCGGGAAATACCGTGAGATTCCATTCGGTACTGGGCACACAGATTATGGTAATGATATCCGCTGCTTGAAGAAACTTGGTGTACGCATGTTCACTGGTGAGTTCTGGTATGTCGGCCAGGAAGACTGGCAGAAAACATGCATGAATGCATCCGCTTTTCTGAGAAAACAGCTAGATGAAGTGTTTAATGAGGAAAAATATGCAGATTGAAGAATTGAAGCAACATGCATTGAATATAAGAAAGAATATTTTGAGAGAAGTATACAACGCACAGTCCGGTCATCCGGGCGGATCATTGAGTGCTGCCGATATTCTGACTGTGCTCTATTTTGAAGAAATGGACATCACGCCAGAGAATGCCGGTACAACAGACCGTGACCGCTTTGTCCTGTCCAAAGGACATGCTTCACCGCTGCTGTATGCAGTACTGGCTGAGAAAGGCATCATCCCGGAAGAACAGCTGATGACTTATCGTAAAATTGATTCTAAGCTCCAGGGACATCCGAATATGAACTATGTCTCAGGTGTTGATATGTCGACAGGCTCCTTAGGACAGGGACTTGCGGCAGCAGACGGCATGGCAATTGCGAATAAGCTGCAGGGCAATCATCATCGCGTGTATGTGCTGTTGGGAGATGGTGAATGTGAAGAAGGAGAAGTCTGGGAGGCTGCCATGGCTGCCCACCATTATCATTCCGACAACCTCTGTGCAATCGTGGACCACAACGGCCTGCAGATCGACGGTAAGACAGAAGATGTCATTGGACCGGATGATCTGGGTGACAAATTTGCGTCTTTTGGCTGGCATGTCATCAGTATCAATGGACATGACTATGCACAGATCATCGATGCATTCAAGGAAGCAGAGACAGTAAAGGGCGTTCCATGTGTGATCATTGCGGACACAGTCAAAGGCAAGGGTGTCTCCTTCATGGAGAACCAGGCCGGCTGGCATGGCAAGGCACCAAATGAAGAACAGATGAAGCAGGCAATGATGGAATTGGAGAACAAGTGATATGGGACAGGCAACGAGAGATGCATACGGGGAAGAACTTGCTGTATTGATGCAGGAGAACCCAAAGATAGTCGTATTAGATGCAGATCTGGCTGGGTCGACAAAGACCATCACAGCCAAGAAGGCATGTCCTGACCGTTTCTTTGATATGGGCATTGCAGAAGCAGATATGATCGGCCATGCGGCAGGCATGGCAGCTTCAGGATTGATCCCATTTGCGTCATCCTTTTCCATGTTCTGCACAGGCAGGGCGTGGGAGCAGATCCGCAACAGTGTGGCCTATCCTCATCTGAATGTGAAGATCGTCGGAACACATTCAGGTATTGCGGTTGGTGAAGACGGTGTCTCCCATCAGGCCATTGAAGATATTGCGACCATGAGGGTCATCCCAGGCATGGAGGTCTATGTCCCATGCGATGGAGCTGAGACAAAGGCAGTTATCCGCCATGTATCACAGACAAAGAATCCTTGTTACGTACGCTTAGGCAGATCCAGTGTCGATGATGTCTATGAACCGGATACAAAGTTCGACTTCTCAAAGATCAGGATCCTGAATCAAGGAGAAAAGACAGCCATCTTTGCGACAGGGCTGGAGGTACAGGAAGCCATGAAGGCATGCCGCAGACTGCAGGCAGAGGGGATCAATCCTACAGTGGTCGATGTATGTTCGATCAAGCCGCTGGATGAAGCAGGCGTGCGGCAGGTCCTGATGGGGCATGAACGGATCATCACAGTGGAAGAACATAATGTGATCGGCGGTCTGGGAGATGCGATTGCCTCTGTGGCAGTGAAGTCAGTGCCATGTATGATTGAAAAGATCGGTCTGCAGGACAGATATGCCGAGAGCGGACCATTCCAGGATCTGTTGAAGAAATATGGTCTCACAGATGAAGCAATCTATCAGGCTGCCAAGAAATAAGAAGATTAGTCTGATTGTATGTGACTGCGATGGCACAATCCTGGATGAAAAAAAGAATCTAGATTCTGGTTTAAAGAATGTTGTCGGACTTCTGAAAAAGAAGAAAATAGATTTCAGTCTGGCATCAGGACGAAATTATTATTTGATCCGTCCGTTCGTCGATGAACTGCGGATTGATCTTCCATATATTACAGATAACGGCGGCAATATCTATCAAGGTGAACAGAGACTGGTGAATAATATTCTGCCCCCTGAAGCACTGCCGGCGATTGCGGCGTGGCTTTATCATCATGATCTTCCTTTTCTAATCTATACAGACTGTTCTGTCTATATCAATGAGGCAACAGAGACCCTTCAGCATTTCGCTGACAGACTGAACGGACTGATGAATCTGATTCCATATTCGCCGCAAATTGATTTTGCTGGAGAGACAAGCTATAAAATTACGGTCGACTCAGCAGAACAGGGTACAATGCCAGGACTTGTTCAGGCATTCTTTGAAACCTTCCCAGATGTGAATATCAAGCCATCGGAAGGAAAGCTTTATACCATCACATCACCTGAAGCAACTAAGGCAAATGCTTTAAAACAGCTGGCAGATTCCCTGTCTGTTCCATTATCAGAAGTAATGGTATTTGGGGATAATCATAATGATATTTCAATGATTGAAGAAGCTGGATGGGGTGTTGCGGTATCTAATGGTGAACCGGATGCAGTGGAAGCTGCAGATGATCTGTGCGGCTCCAATGATGACAACGGTGTGAGCGAATATCTAAAGATTTTCATAAAGGAATATATCAATTGACCCACTGTGATCCAGTGGGTCTTTTACTGAGAAAAAGAAAACCGCTGTTTCCAGCGGTCATGCTGATATGGTCGGGATGACGGGATTCGAACCCACGACCTCTTCGTCCCGAACGAAGCGCTCTACCAAGCTGAGCCACATCCCGATGATTTATCAGCCCGATTATTATAACAAACTCCTCTCTAAAAAACCATCTCTTTGTATGTTATGATAGGGACAAAAGCAGGGGGAAATCATCATGGCAGAGCGGAGAAAAAGAAAACTGCGCAAGAGTACGCTGGCGTTCATGGTCATTCTGGCGATGGTCGTGGGTGCATTTGGCGCGTCAATGTTATGCAGATATTATGCAAAGGAAGATATTCCTGGATCCAACCATGATGCCATTGTTGAAACAGAACCGACTGCCTCACCAACACCGGAGACCGTCATGACCAAAGCGTCCTTATTCATGGTTGGAGATGCCCTGCTCCATGATGTCATTCCAACTGCCGCAAGAACGGGTGCTGGAACATATGATTTCACTCCTCTGTTAGGCCGGGTTGGTAATATTGCCAAGGCTTATGATCTTGAATACTACAATCAGGAAACAATTCTGGGCGGAGATGAATTAGGCATCCATGGCTATCCGCAGTTCAACGGGCCGCAGGCCTATGGAGATGCCATGGTGGACTATGGCTTCAACCTGGTCTCTTTGGCAAACAATCATTCTCTTGATATGGGCCAGACAGGCATCGATAATTCATTAGCTTACTGGAAGACCAAGACCGGAGTTGTGACCAGCGGTGTCTATTCCTCACAGGCTGACCGCGAGGCAGTCACCATCCACGAAGTCAATGGCATTAAATATGCCTTCTTCTCCTGGACGTATGGGATGAACGGCCTGCAGTGTCCGGATGGAAAAGAATATGAAGTTGCCTGCTTTGACGGGCATGAACAGGAAATGGTCGATCAGATCAAGGCTGCCAAGAAACAGGCAGATGTGGTCATTGTTGCCATGCACTGGGGCACCGAATATGTCTTTGACGCAACAGCTGAACAGCAGAGACTGGCACAGGAAGTGGCAGATGCCGGGGCAGATATTATTATCGGCAATCACCCGCATGTCATCGGGCCGGTGCAGTGGCTGAATAATCATAAGACCATCTGCTTCTATGCATTGGGCAATCTGGTTGCCGCTCAGTTTGATGATTCCCGGATTGAAATGATGGCTGCGCTGAATATCGAAAAGACGACTACTGACGGGCAGTCTACAATTACCATCAAGGATGTAAAAACGGATCTGATGTACTGCTACGGCACTTCAGACCTGAAATACTATGAGACTGTTCCGTTCAGTCAAATGACGGATGATACATATGTCGCTGATCACGCTGCGGTATATGAAAAATATAAGCCGAATATTACTGCACTGGATCCAACCATCCAGATTGGCGGCTTCTAAAGGAGATATGCATGACATTCTTAGAATTAGCAGAAGAAAGATATTCCTGCCGCTTTTTTTCACAGCAGGCGGTAGAACAGGAAAAGATTGATGCCATATTGAAGGCGGCACAGGCGGCACCGACAGCAGTTGATAAACAGCCGTTTAAAATCTTTTTAGCAGCTGATGAGAAAGCGGCAGCAGTCAGAGATGCAGGCAGGATCCGTTTTGTTACACCGCTGATCATGATTGTAGGTGCAGATCCTGATCAGGCATGGATCAGAAAAGAAGACGGCCGCAACTTTGCGGATGTTGATGCAGCGATTGCAGCGACACATATCATGATGGAAGTGCAGGACTTAGGCCTTGGCACGGTATGGGTCGGACACTTTGACGCCCAGGGACTGAAGATAGCGTATCCGCAGATGAAGGATCTTGATCTGCTCGCTGTTTTTCCAATCGGCTATCCAAGTGCAGATGCCGAGCCTTCTGATATGCATGTACAGAGAAAGCCAGTTTCTGAAATGGTTGAAGAGCTGTGATGAAGATCAGTATATTGACCATGTTTCCGGAGATGCTCGACAGCTTGAAGCAGGCACCAATCATCCAGCATGCTCAGGCAAAAGGAATTGCAGAGATCGAAGTCATAGATATCAGGCAGTATGCCGATGGCAGCTTCCGGGATATTGATGATTCTCCATACGGCGGCGGTGCAGGTATGATCATGCGTGTTGGTCCGCTCAAAAGGGCACTGGCTGCTGTCAAAGACGCGGATTGCTTTACGATATTATCGGCAGCTGCAGGTGTCCCGTATACCCAGAAAAAGGCACATGAATACGCAGCAAAAACACATCTGATCATCCTCTGCGGACATTATGAAGGCATGGATGCACGCATCAATGATGAGGTTGATGAAGCAGTCTGCATTGGCGACTATATTGTTTCAGGCGGTGAATATCCGGCAATGATCATTACGGATTCCATCGTGCGTCTGCTGGACGGTGTCATTAAGAAGGAAAGTACAGAAGAGGAATCCTTTGAGAACGGACTGCTGGAATATCCGCAGTATACGAAGCCGGCGGTCTATGATGGCATGGAAGTTCCTTCTGTGCTGCTCAGCGGTGACCATGAAAAGATCCGTCTGTGGCGGCGGAAGGAATCTCTGGCAGTGACCTTGAAATATCGGCCGGAGCTGCTTGATGAAAGCAGCTTGAGCAAAGAAGATCAAAGAATGTTGAATGAAATCAAAGAAAACATGCACGAATGACGTACATGTTTTTGTTATGCGATGAACAGTTCAGTCAGAAAGACAGTAATGCAGCAGACAGCCGCAACTGTCGGCAGCTTGTGGCCGCGCCATGCAAGAATGATGCCAATAATCAAGGCGGCCAGTCCTGAGTATGGGGACAGTGTTGTTTCGGTGATGGCAGGAAATGTCATGACAGCCAATGTTGCGTAAGGTACGTAGTAAAGGAAGCTGCGCAGGAAGGGATTGGTGATTGGCCTTCTGATCAACGTCAATGGGAGCACCCGGATCAGATAGGATACACCAAAGGCAATCAGAATATAGATCCAGACATTATTGTTCATTGTCCATCCTCCCCAATCGGTTTAACAAAGGCTGCTGTGCCGGCAATCAGCAAGGTCAGCAGGATCGTCCTGGTCCCGGAAGAAAGGGAAGAAACATAAGGGAGCACGCCGCCAAGATAGCTGCTGACAAAGCCGGTCGCAACAATCACAAGAATTGATGTGCGCTTTCTAGCCGGCGGAATGATGATGGCTAGAAACATGCCGTACAGCGCAACGGACAGTGCTGAGACTATCCGTGCCGGCAGGACATTGCCCATGATGATGCCAAGCATGGTGCCAACAGCCCATCCAGGTACCGATAACGACATGGCACCGTACATATAGAAAGGATCCAGATACTTTCCTCTTGAGATGGCAATGGCGAAGTGTTCATCCGTAATGCCGTAGCCTGTCAGGAAGCGGTGGTAGACCGGCGTATCTGGCGAGAACTTCTGGGAGAATGCACAGGACATTAATAGATATCTGGCATTGGCAATCAGTGTGATGACCGCCATCTGCAGATAGGATCCGCCGGCCGCAATGACCTGCGTTCCGGCATATTCACCGGCACTTGCCAGATTGAGAAAGCTCATGACAAAGCCCTGGAGAGCACTGATGCCCGCATTGGCCATGGCAATGCCCAAGGCAAAGGATACCGCAAAGTAGCCCAGCGCAATGGTGATGCCGTCTTTTTGTCCAGCTTTGAATTCTTCTTTAGAAAATTTCATCTGTTCCCTCCTTATCTTCTCTTTTATACGCAAAAACTATACATAAGTAAAACAAATAATTATAATGATGAAATAAGGAAAACTTATGACGAAATACGATATCTTTATGAAAGTGATTGAGAAGGGCTCATTTACGGAAGCTGCTGCTGAATTAGGCTATTCACAGTCTGCGGTTTCCCAGACAGTCCATTCTCTGGAAGAAGAATTCAAGACGAAGCTGATCCACCGCGGACATGACGGACTGGGCTTAACGGAAGATGGAAAAGCATATCTGCCGTATATCCAGGCAGTTGTCAAAGCGGAGGAAAACCTGGAAGATAAAAAGAAAGAGATGTCAGGGCTTGTGGATGAGACCATCCGTATCGGCACCATCACTTCTGTTTCCAGGAATCTGCTGCCGCTGCTGATCCAGAGCTTTCATGAACTTTATCCGCAGGTCCACTTTGCCCTGCGGCAGGGCGACTATGATAATATTCACGCATGGATCAAGGAAGGGTCTGTTGATTTTGGCTTTCTCAATCCTGAATATTTCAATGATCTTAGCGCTGAAGTCATATATCGTGATACCATGGTAGCCGTACTTTCCAAGGACCATCCTTTGGCAGGAAAGAAATCTGTTTCCTTAAAGGATATGGCAAAAGAGGAATTCATTCTTCTGGATGAAGGAAAGAACAGTGTACCTTTAAAGGCTTTTGCGGCATATGGACTGAAACCGCACCTGGAATACACCATCTATGATGATTACTCCATCATGGCCATGGTCAGACAGAATATGGGAGTATCCATCCTGTACCGGCTGGTCGTGACAGGTTTTTCCCAGGGAATTGTACTGAAGCCGATCAAAGAACCGATAGAACGTGAGATTGCGGTCGCGTATGTAAACAAGAACGATATGCCGTTATCCGCAAGGACATTCCTGAAGTATGTCATTCAGGAAACACCGCATGTATTAAAGAAGATGGGAATCGATAAAGGCATTCTATGAGAAGAAGAAAGTTAGAAATGTTCATGGCATGGATGTGTGTCATTGATATAGTCGTGGGACTGGTGCTGGCATCAGGTGTTTTCGAAGGATCCTTCCAATGGGATCCCTTTAAGATGTTCACTGTGCTGAATGCCTTGTGGGCACTGCTGTACTACCTGCTGGAGATCAGATATCTGCAGGTTGGTGGCAGAGGTGTCATTTCCACTGCTATGCGCTTTACAATATTTATCAATGCGACCGGGATGGCATTCATCGACATGATCTATCTTGGACCAATGCATTCCTCTCTGGTCGGGCCTGATTTTCTGGCTCTGGTGCTGATCCAGTATGTCCTGCCGGGATTGATGTTCCTGGACTATCTGATTGGACTGAAGAACACTTTCCGCAAGAAACACATCCTCTATGCAATGATCTTTCCGATGGCCTACAATGCTGCGGCTCTGATCATGGGAGCTGCCGGATACGGCTTCGGCATGGCTGGAGCGAAATATCCGTATCCATTCTTGAATGTAGAGCAGCTGGGCTGGGGAATCGTCAGTGCCAATGTGGGCATGCTGATCGTTGTGATGTATCTTTACTGCCGTTTATGGATCTTTATTGATAGGCTGGGGAAGCGCAATGATTAGAACAATCGTAAAAGACCCGATGTTCCTGTCAATCAAGGCACAGAAGGCAGTCAAGGAAGATCTGCCGGCTGTACAGGATCTAGTGGATACGCTGCGGGCGCATCATGATGGCTGTGTAGGGATGGCAATGAATATGATCGGCATTGCCAAGGCAGCGATAGCGGTGGATACCGGAAAGATGATCTTAGTTATGATCAATCCGGTCATTACAAAAAAAACTGGAGCCTATCAGACTTCGGAAGGATGCCTCTCATTGACTGGTGTCCGTCAGACAACACGGCATCAGAAGATCACCGTCACTTACGAAGATCTGTCCTTCAGAAAGCGCACTGGTGAGTTTGAAGGCTTCACTGCTGAGATCATCGAACATGAATGTGACCATTTAGCTGGGATTTTGATATAAAAATTTATAAAAAAAGGGAAGAATCGCTTCTTCCTCATATTAGAAATATTATAGCAGAAGTCAGAGGCTGGAAAAAGACTGTTTCCAGCTTTTTAAAGACCTAAAATATAAGTAGAAATATGGATTCAAGCCGTTATTCCATAGAGAAAAGCGATCCAGCAAATAATTGATTCATTGACGAGGGACGCAAAGGATCGATTGGAAAACGGACTCGAACAGGGGCTCTGCATTGATTGCGGGGTCCTTTTGTTTGTGTCCGTAGTTCTATGGTATAATCGTACCAAGCAGAAAACGCGTTTTTTAGTCGTGGAATGCGAAAAAATAAGATGAAGAATGATGTAAGAAAATTAACAGATGGCGCTATGATGGCAGCCATCATGGGTGTTGTCCTGCTGATTGACCGGCAGACAGCTGGACTGCTGCAGGGAACTGTGATATTTCTGTTTCCTCTGCCGATGGTGTTCTATGGCGTAAAATACGGCTGGAAGAACAGCTGGAGCGTCTTTGCGGCCATTGTAATCCTGGCGGCTATTTTAGGGACACCGGCAACTTTGGTCCTTGTGGCATGTGAGGAATTGGTGGGCATGCTGTATGGATGTCAGATGCATGATCATGTTGAGATGCGGAAGATCATCCTGCGGACAGTCGTTGCCTCGGTGCTGGTCAATGTCATGACCTCGCTCGTCTTTGCGGCATTCTTCGGCTATGACATCATGGCTGAAGTAAGTGAGATGAATGATCTGTATATACAGATGTCCGCAAACATGAATGTTGCGACGCCGGCAGGTATGAATGTGGAACAGCTGATTTTGACAATCTTGATCACTTCAGTTGTATTGACGGGTGTGCTGCAGGGACTTGTCCTGCATCTGTTCTCCCGCCTGATGTTCAAGCGCATGCATATGACCGTACCGGCAAGTACACCGATTGACGGCTACTTCCCGCCGAAATGGAGCGGCTATGTCGCAATTGCCATGGCAGCCTGCTTCTTCTATGCATTTTACGGGCAGGTCAGCAGTGACACTCTTAAAATGGCAATGGAAGGAATTGGGATGTGCGGTACCTTCTACTTAATGTTCTATGGAATGCTGGCTGTAATGATCTTCCTCACGTCACGTTCCAGAATGGGAAAAGTATTCCCGGCAGTGATTGCTGTATTCCTGGTCTTTATCATGGAATATTTTATGGCCCTGCTTGGTTTCTTATATATCACAACGGATATGCATCACAGGATGATGCAGGGAGGCTTCAAAAATGAATGAGAAGATCAGACATCTGAAAAGATTCATGATCATCGTGCTGATTGTCGAAGCGGCTGCCTTGGCGGTACTTGGCTTCAGCTTCCATTTTGATGTGATTGCGGCATCGTGTGTTGTTATCAGTGAAGCGGCGTTCCTGTTCTATCTGTTCGAAAAGTTTCATGAATACTATCAGGAACAGACGGAGGGCGTAAAAAGCGTTCTTGGCAATGCAAGCGGCGAAGCATTTTTGACCGGCGGTGTCGGCATGATTATCTATGATGATGACTATGTCATTACTTGGATGAGTGAATTGTTCAAGGAAAGAAACATTAACCGCATTGGTTCAAAAGTACTGACCTGGATTCCAGAAGCAGATGATCTGATTTCAGGAAAAGAAGATACAGCTTTTGTTCAGCTGGACAATCATGTCTATGAAATGCACCGTAAGGAAGATGAACCGATGATCTTCTTCAAGGATGTCACGGAGCTGACAGAGTATAAAGAAAAATATCATGATGAACATGTCGTGATTGGCATGGCATCGCTGGACAACTACGATGAAAGTGCAGCGTATGGCGATGAGACAGAAGAAGCTTCTGTCAATACAGCTGTGCGTACACCGTTATTGGAATACTGTTCTGCCCACGGCATCTTTACAAAGCGCCTGAGCAGCTCGAAGTATCTGCTGGTCCTGGACGAAAAGATCTTCTCGGATCTGGCAGCGGATCATTTCTCAATTCTGGGAAAGGTCAGAAAAGGTGCACAGAAGATGGACATGGTCATTACCCTGTCCATGGCGTTTGCCAGAGGCACCAGTGAATTTGAAAAGCTGGATCAGATGGTGACCAACCTGATGGATCTTGCACAGACAAGAGGCGGCGACCAGGTCGCCATGCAGACATACGGCGAAGACGTCAAGTATTTCGGCGGATCAACGGAAGCTGCGGAGAAGCGTTCCCGTGTGCGTGTGCGTGTCATGTCGCATGCCCTGCGTGATCTGATGATGCGTTCATCCAATGTGATCATCTGCGGTCATAAGACAGCAGACTTTGACTGTATCGGCAGTGCAATCTGTCTGGCCAGAATGGCAGAGTCCCTGCATAAACCGGCAATCATTATTGCAAAGACCGGCGGCATTGAGGAAAAGCTGGGTGCAGCATTGAAGGAAAATGCAGAAGCAGTCAATCAGGAAGTGAACTTCGTGACTGAAGGCGAGGCACTGAACCACCTCAGTGAAAATACATTGGTGATCATGACTGACCACCACAATATCAAGCAGTCCAATGGCTCCAAGGTGCTGGAGCTGGCGGACCGCGTTGTCATTATTGACCATCACCGCAGAAGTACTGAAATGGGTGTTAAACCAATATTAGTATATATAGAAGCTGGCGCAAGCTCAACCTGTGAGCTGCTGACGGAAATGATTCCTTATGTTTCTACAACACTGGAGATTTCACCGCTCAGTGCAACCATCATGCTGACAGGCATGATCGTTGATACTCAGACATGGCGTGTGAGAACGGGTGCACGTACGTATGATGCTGCAAGTGCTCTGAAGGACCTGGGTGCTGATTCGAACAAGGCATATGGCTGGCTGAAGGATTCCTTTGAAGATTTCGCATTGAAGGCACAGGTCGCTGTCAACAGTGAACGGTATCCAAACGGCATCGTCATTGCCATCGTCAAGGATCATATCCTGTCCCGCTCTATGATGAGCCAGGTTGCTGACAGTCTGCTCAGTGTACAAGGTGTACAGGGTGCGTTCGTGATTGCCAATGATGCGGATAATGAATCTGCCATCAGCGCAAGAAGTGACGGCCATATCAATGTGCAGGTCATTATGGAAAATATGAACGGCGGCGGACATATGACCGCAGCAGCAGTGCAGAGACCAAAGTGCAGTCTGGAAGATCTCAAGAAAGAGCTGCTCGGTGCAATAGATGATTACAACAAGGAGGATGAGAACGATGAAAGTGATTCTTAAAGAAGATGTAAAGAAAGTTGGCAAGCGCGGAGCTATTGTTGAAGTCTCTGACGGATACGGCAGGAACTTTCTGATTGCCAGGGGATTAGCAGTACCGGAATCAAAGAGAAGCCTGGAGATCTTAGGAGAACAGAAAGCAGAAGAAGCAGCCAATGAAGCTGCCGAAGTAGAAAAAGCAAAGGAAGTTGCCAGAACATTAGAAAAGACAGTATTGGAATTCAGAGTCAAGAGCGGTGACGGCGGCAAGGTATTCGGCTCCGTTTCAACCAAGCAGATTGTGGAGGAACTTCGTAAAAAAGAGATCCGTGTTGATAAGCGCAAGATCATTGATACATATCCAATCTCTTCTCTTGGCACAACAAAAGTAAAGGTAGAACTGCATAAAGGTGTTATCGGTACAATCAATGTACATCTGACAGGAAGTGAAAACTAATATGCCAAAGACACTGCCCTCTGCTCCGGAAGCAGAAGCGAGCCTGCTTGGAACAATGATGGTCTATCCTTCCGCAGCGAGAACTGCCATCGAAGAAGGAATGACCGAAGATGATTTCTTTCTGGATGCCAACCGCAGGATCTTTCAGGCATGCGAGTCGTTATACCAGGAAGGCAGTCCCATTGATCTGACAACGGTTCCGACACGCTTAAAGGATATGAACCTGCTTGATAAAACAGGCGGCATTTCCTATTTGACGGAACTGACCAATGCGGCAGTTACTTCAGCGAATACAAAGACATATGTCAATGTCATAAAGGATAAAGCCCTGATGAGACAGATGATCGATGCGGCTGAAAAGATTGCGGCAGATGGTCTGGAAGGACAGACAGATATTGATGATTATCTGGATGCCGCGGAAAAGAATATTTTAAATGTATCCAGAAACAGAAAAGCAGGGAACTTCAAGACAGCTCCGGAACTGATGACTAGTGTCCTGGATCAGATCAGCAAGATGTCGGAGAACAAGTCAGACATCACCGGCATGAAGACAGGCCTGAATGACCTGGATCATGTCACACATGGTCTGCAGAGAGGCGACATGCTTGTATTGGCAGCGCGTCCTTCCATGGGAAAGACTGCCGTTGCCTTGAACTTGGCAATGAATGTTGCCGCCTATCAGCCAAAAGGTGCAGTTGCCATCTTCTCACTTGAAATGGCAGCCGAACAGCTGGCAATGCGTTTATTGAGTGCCAAGAGCCATGTCCAGGGCGATAAGCTCAAGACAGGGCGTCTGAGCAATGAAGAATGGAATCAGATCAATGAAGCAGCCGGGGAACTGAAGACCGAGCAGATTTATATTGATGACACTCCGGGTGTCAAAGTGCCGGAGATCTTCTCCAAATGCAGAAAGCTGCAGGCAGAACATGGTCTGAACTTAGTCATGATCGACTATATCCAGCTGATCACTGGTTCTTCCCGCGGCAGTGAAGTCAACCGTCAGCAGGAAGTCTCTGATATTTCACGTTCCTTAAAAGCACTGGCACGTGAACTGAATGTGCCGGTCCTGGCTCTGTCACAGCTCAGCCGTACTGTTGAACAGAGAGAGAATAAAAAACCGATGCTGAGCGACCTGCGTGAATCAGGTGCGATTGAGCAGGATGCAGATATTGTCATGATGCTGTATCGTGAATCCTATTACGATGAAGCAGCGAAAGAAAAGGCGAATGAGAACGGCAGTGAAAGACTTGAAATCAACATTGCCAAGCACAGAAACGGTTCCACCGGAAAGATCAATGTCGCTTTTGAAGCAGCGACAAATGCCTTATACAACATTGAAAATTCACAGGGATTGACATCAGCAGAATAAAGAAATGGAGCAGACATGGGAAAGAAACTACTGATCATCATAGCTTGTTTTGCGGCGGCAGTACTGATCGTCGTTTTTGTCCCATCCTTTATCACGTCCATCAATCCTTTGAAGGCAACTGTACAGGACACTTCTGAAGGCATGTTCCAGCAGGCAATCGTCAGTGTCAGAGAAACCCCGCAGATCATTCACCGCATCTATGCCAATGGTGAATATGTTGGAACGGTCAGCGATGCCGCAAGGCTGGATGCCCATTTAAAGACAGTCTATGCTGAGAAGTATGCCGAAAAATATCCGAACTCAGCCGTCCATTTAGGCCGTAATGTCTATATGACGGATGAAGAGAGCTACTTCAATTTTACAAATGTCGATGATGAGATCCTGAACTATCTGGACATGAACTCCTTATATACACTGGAGAGCACAGCCATTACATTCTCAGATTCTGACGGTGCCTATGCAGAAATCTATGTCTCTGATGACAAGATGTATGATGCGGCGATGAATCAGTATATCTCTTTCTTTATTGATCCAAGCTCCATTGCGGCACTGCAGAATGGAAGTACGGTCAGCGACCTGACTTCTTATGGTACCAAGGATGTCAGCCTGACGATTGTTCAGAACATTACCAAGTCAAAGAAGAACGCATCACCGGAAGAGATCAAGACAAGTGAAGCAGAGATTCTGCAGTATCTGGAATATGGAAACCACAAGGATCGGGAATATTACACGGTCCAGGAATACGATACGGTAGCAGGTGTCGGTGCAAAGAACTACGGTCTTTCCGCAACGCAGCTGATCAACATCAACCGCGGCCAGCTGACCAGCAAGGATCAGATACTGTCGGCTGGCATGAAGCTGTGCATTACATACTTCGAATCACCGATTGACATCATTGTGAACCGGCAGAAGCTGCAGCAGGAAGATATTTATTTTTCCACCGTCACCAAAGAAGACAGCGCCTTGTTGAAAGATACAACGCAGATTGTACAGACCGGCATGAATGGTTCTCGAAATGCACTGTATGTTGAGAAATGGATCAATGGAGTATTGACCGGCGGCACTTTGAAGTCCAGCGTGGATGTCAAGCAGCCTGTCAATGAGATCGTCGCGGTCGGCATCAAGCAGCCAAGCAATGACGGTACCGGTTCCTACCGCTTTCCGACAAACAACACCAAGCTGACCTGCGGATGGGGATGCTACTATGGCCATGACGGCAATGACTTTGCGGATGCCTATGATCCATGGGGCGATGTCTATGCAGCAGATAATGGAACTGTATTGGAAGTATCCTACGATTCCATCAGCGGCAACTACGTCAAGATCGATCACAACAACGGATATATTTCTTATTACGGACATATGAGAGTGCCGTCAGAATTGAAAGTCGGCGAAACAGTACAGAAAGGGCAGGTAATCGGCCATATCGGTATGACCGGTCTGGCAACGGGACCGCATGTACACTTCTACATCAAGCATGGAAATGAAATATTGAATGCATGTAAAGTGTCAGGCTTCCCATCCTGTGAGGCAGTTGGAGGATGATGAATTTCGCATTGCTGGCATCTGGATCAAAGGGAAACTGCTTTCTTTTGAAGGATGAAGGAACGGTGCTGCAGATTGACTGCGGTACAACAAAAAGATATTTGAATGAGTGCTTTCAGGCACTGCATCATACAAATGAAGAAACAGACGCATTGTTAATTACACATGATCACAGCGATCATGTCTCACAGATCAAGATGTTCAATGATCTGAATATCTATTCACCGGTGGAGATCCCTGATGTGGATACCTTCATGGTGAGACCACTGCAGGAGTTCACCGTCGGCAGTCTGCAGATCACACCGCTGGCACTGTCACATGATGCATTGAATACAACTGGCTATGTCATTGAAGACGGCATTGAAAAGCTGACCTATATTACAGATACCGGTTATCTTAATGAACGGTATTATGAAATGATCGCCGGTTCTGATTATATTGTGATGGAAAGCAACCACGATGTGGAAATGCTGATGCAGACAAGAAGACCGCAGTATGTCAAAGCCCGCATCTACAGTGATCAGGGACATCTGAACAATGATGCATGCGCAGAGATTCTCGATCATGTTGTAACAGAGAATACCAAGGAGATCATCCTTGCACATATTTCGCAGGAAGGAAATACCCGTGAAAAAGCACTGGAGACTTCCTGCCGCGCACTGCGTCATCATCAAGGCGCATTGAATCCAAAGTTGATTGTTTCAGCTGCCGGACAGTTTGAAATGATCCGAAAGGGGAAGAACGATGAAGAAAGTGATCCTGGCAGTGTTAGCTGCGCTGTTGGCATGGAATGTCTGGCTGACTGTCCGCATCTATAAATATACAACAGTTGGAACAGACAACCGCACTGTGATCCAGAATACAGTGGACGGCTATACGACGGATATTACCAAAGTTGTGGAAAATGCACGTACATCTTTTGTCAGCATCACTCAGGGCATCCGTTCAAACAGCGGTGTTGTGATTGCCTATGAAAAAGATACAGCATACATCATGACCAGTTCGCAGGGACTGCAGGCAAATGCATCTGTCTCAGTCCTGTTTGAAAATACGCTCAGTGCCGAAGGTACAGTAGTCGGAAGTGATGCAGGAACTGGATTGACATTGATCAAGACAGTGCCTGGCTTTGAAGTAAAGGCGATCAAGCAGGGTGACAGTTCTTTGGTGAATGCGGGTGAAATTGTCGTTGCCATGGGCGGACGCAGAGATGGTGACAGTGCAATGGTAAGCTCAGGGACACTGAGTTCACCAGTACAGATGGAAGCTGCCTCAGACAGCATCTGGATCAGCAACCTTCTGGAAGCAGATGTCACAGTCGGTGAAAATAACATCGGCGGCGGCATGTTGAATCTCTCTGGAGAACTGATTGGCGTCATCATTCCAAAACCTGTCAATGGGCAGATGGATATGGGATATGCAGTCAGTGTCAATGAAATGAAAAATGTATACAATGATCTTAAGAATACAGGCTCTGTCACGCGTGCAAATTTAGGCATCATCGGACGTTCTGTTTCCAAGATGAATGCATATGAAAAGAGTGCCAACAATATTTCTCTTGATCAGACAAGCGGTGTCTGTGTCAGCGGCGTGCAGAAGGAGTCCTGTGTTGATGGATTTATCCTGCACGGTGATCTGCTCAGTGCAGTGGACGGCAAGAGCCTGCTGAATGAAGATGAACTGCATACGATCCTGTATGGACATGCTGCTGGAGATACGATGATATTGACGATTGTGCGCAGCGGTACAGAACAGCAGGTCAGTGTGATATTGAAATGATCCGCTTGATTGCCTGCGGGCGTATGAAGGAAAAATGGATGCAGGAAGGTGCTGGCGAATATCTCAAGCGCATCCAGGCGTACGATAAGATCGAGATGGTCGAAGTTGCTGATGAGAAAGCACCTGAGAACAACAGTGAAGCAGACAATATCAAAGTAAAGAAGAAAGAAGGAGAACATCTTCTTTCACGCATCAAAGATGATGAATATGTCATTCTTCTTGATCTTGCTGGACACACGATTGATTCTGTCCAGCTTTCAGACAAGATCCAGAATCTCTATACGTCCGGCCGGAGCAGAATTGATTTCGTCATCGGCGGATCATTAGGTGTATCAGAAGAATTGATTGCCCGTGCAGACGACCGCTGGTGCATTTCTAAGAATACTTTCCCGCATCAACTGTGCCGAATCATCGTTCTGGAACAGATCTACAGAGCATTTCGAATTCTGCATCATGAACCTTATCATAAGTAGCTCTTAGTGAAATCTGAGAGCTTTTTTTAACATATAAAGGCTGATTTGTGCATAAAGCCATTGTAAATAAAGGGTTTTTCAAACAATTTGGGTGTAAGCGCTTGTAACAAAACCGGGTGTGTATTAAAATAACACTAGTTATTGAAATAGGAGGAATATTCTAACTATGAAGCAGATTTCAGTCACAGTCATTGACCCTGTTGGATTACATGCACGCCCAGCTACAGTAGCTGTTAATGCAGCTAGCAAGTTCAAGAGCGAAGTAAAGGTAGCTTATAAGGGACGTTCAGTTAACATGAAGTCTATTATGGGTGTTATGTCTCTTGGTATTCCGACACAGTCCGAAATCACTGTATCCTGCGAAGGTGATGACGAAGATGTCGCAATCAAGACAATTGAAGATGTACTTCGCGCTCAGAAAGTAATTGCCTAAGTATTATCAAACAGGAAACAAAAGGGAGAATGCAGATGAGCTTCTCCCTTTTTTTCACTCAAAAAAAAAGGAGAATAATTATGTCCTACCAGGAAGAGTATCAGAGATGGATGAACGCAGACCTGATCGATGTTGATCTGAAAACAGAGCTGCGCAGCATCAAAGATGATGACAATGCCATCAAGGAAAGATTTGCAGTTGCACTGCAGTTCGGTACAGCAGGTCTGAGAGGGACTCTTGGTGCCGGAACCAACAGAATGAACATCTGGGTCGTCCGTCAGGCAACACAGGGTGTTGCAGACTGGGTCAAGACACAGGGCGGCACACAGACTGTCGCACTTTCTTATGACTCCCGTCTGAAAGGATGGAATTTTGCCAGAGAAGCAGCCGGCGTATTAGCAGCCAACGGTGTTAATGTCCGGATCTATGACGAACTGATGCCTGTGCCGGCATTATCCTTTGCAACAAGATACTATCACTGCAACGCAGGTATCATGGTCACTGCTTCCCATAATCCAGCCAAGTACAATGGCTATAAAGCATATGGACCGGATGGATGCCAGATGACAGATGATGCAGTTGCGGTTGTCTATGATTCAATTCAGAAGACAGACGTTCTCACCGGTGCAAAGTATATGAGCTTTTCGGAAGGTGTTGAAAAGGGACTGATCAAGTTCGTGCAGGATGACTGCAAGAATGCTCTCTATACAGAGATTGAAAAGAGACAGGTCAGACCGGGCTTATGCAGAACAGCAGGCCTGAAGCTTGTCTATTCACCATTGAATGGCACCGGCCTTGTCCCAGTGACACATGTCCTCAATGATATGGGCATTACAGATATTACCATCGTACCGGAACAGGAATATCCAAACGGATACTTCACAACATGTTCTTATCCAAACCCTGAGATTCGTGAAGCACTGGCAAAGGGACTGGAGCTTGCCGAGAAGACAGGCGCTGATCTGATGCTGGCAACCGATCCAGATGCCGATCGAGTTGGCATTGCTATGAAGTGCCCGGATGGTTCCTATGAACTGGTCACCGGCAATGAAATGGGTGTCCTGCTGCTGGATTACATCTGTGCCGGACGCATCGAAAAAGGCACAATGCCGAAGAATCCGGTTGCGGTCGAATCCATCGTATCCACACCATTGGCTGCCAAGATTGCAGAACACTATGGTGTTGAACTGCGTCATACACTGACTGGCTTCAAGTGGATCGGCGACCAGATTGCCAAACTTGAAGAGAAGGGCGAAGTTGACCGCTTCATCTTCGGCTTTGAGGAATCCTATGGCTATCTTGCTGGACCGTATGTCCGTGATAAGGATGCCATCATCGGATCTATGCTGATCTGTGAAATGGCAGCTTACTACAGAAGCATTGGTTCTTCAATCAAGCAGAGACTGGAAGAGATCTACCATGAATACGGACGTTATCTGAATGCTGTCGACAGCTTCGAATTCCCAGGCCTTTCCGGCATGGACAAGATGGCAGGCATCATGAGCAGCCTGCGTCTGGATGCACCAAAGGAATTTGCCGGCAAGAAGGTCGTCAAAGTCACCGACTATGAAGACACTGCTTCTACTGGTCTGCCAAAGGCAAATGTCCTGCGCTATGATCTGGATGACGGTGCTGTTGTCATTGTCAGACCTTCCGGAACAGAACCTAAGATCAAGACATATTTCACGACTTTAGGCAAAGATCTGGAAGCTGCACAGGAAGAAAAAGCAGCATTGGCCAAGGCAGTCGTGCCGATTCTTGCGTAATAATAATACAAAAGACAGTGTTCATTTGTGTGAATACTGCCTTTTTTTGGCACTTTTTGCCCTGTTTCTTTGTCTATAACGTGGATTGATAGTATAATTAAAACGTTAAAATATTTATATCTGCAGGAGGAATACGATGGATTCAGGTAAGATAACAGAAAGCTTCCATCAAGGCCACTGCATTGACGCATATAAATTATTCGGAGCACATTTTACATATGAAGGTGCAGAGGGTGTACGCTTCACGGTATATGCGCCTCATGCGCGCAATGCGTTTGTCATGGGAAGTTTTACAGACTGGGCGAAACGTCCGATCCGAATGGCACGTACAGACTTTGAAGGTATTTGGAGCGTATTCGTAAAAGATGTAAAAGAATGGGATTCATATAAATACCGGCTTGAAGACCGCAATGGACATGTGGTCGATAAGGCTGATCCCTATGCGTTTTATGCAGAAACAAGGCCGGAAACGGCTTCAAAAACATATAATCTTGAAGATATCCACTGGCATGATTCTGCCTGGATGAAGCAGCGTACAGTCAATTATAACAAGGCAATGAATATCTATGAAGTCTATGCCGGCGGCTGGAAGAAGAACGGGGAATATCCTTACACCTATCAGATGATGAAGGAGAATCTGCTCCCATACGTCAAGAAGAACGGCTACACGCATATCGAAATGATGCCGCTGACGGAATATCCATTTGACGGTTCCTGGGGATACCAGGCAAGCGGCTATTATGCCGTGACCAGCCGATATGGCAATCCGACCGAATTTGCGGCATTTGTGGATGCCTGCCACCATGAGGGAATCGGCATCATCATGGACATGGTCCCAGTGCATTTTGTCAAGGATGCCTTCGGCTTATGCAGCTTTGACGGTGAAGTTTTATATGAATACGCAAGGAGAGAAGATGCAGAATCCCAATGGGGTACGCTGAACTTCAATCTCTGGAAGGAAGAAGTACGTTCTTTTTTAATGAGCTCAATGGCATTCTGGTGTGCTGTCTATCATATTGACGGCATCCGTATTGATGCGGTATCCAATTTGATCTACTGGGCAGGCAACCGGGACCGCGGCACCAACGAAGGATCCCTGGATTTTGTAAAGAGAATGAATTACTACATCCACCAGAACTTCCCCGGTGTCATGACCATTGCTGAGGATTCCTCAGACTATCCAAAGGTCACTGGCAGTCTGCTGGAAGGCGGACTGGGATTCGACTATAAGTGGGATCTCGGCTGGATGAATGATACATTAAAATACTATGCAACAGATCCGATTTACCGGAACTTTGACCATCATAAGCTGACCTTCTCGATGGCTTACTTCTACAGTGAGCGCTTCCTGATGCCGCTCAGCCATGATGAGAATGTCCATGGCAAAAAGACAATCGTTGACCGGATGTGGGGCGACTATGATGCCAAGTTCTCGCAGGTCAGGAACTTATATGCATACATGTATGCCCATCCAGGCAAGAAGCTGAACTTTATGGGCAATGAGATTGCTTCCTTCCGTGAGTTTGATGAAAAGAAAGAACTAGATTGGTTCTTACTGGATTATCCAAGACATCAGAAATTTGCAAAATACTTCCATGATCTCAATGAGATTTATATATCGCATCCATGTATGTATCAGGATGACTATGATCCTAAGGGTTTCCATTGGATTGATGCAGACAACACAAAGCAGAGCATCTATTCGTTCTATCGGGAAGAAAAAAAAGAGCTCATCGTATGCATCATGAACTGTCTGCCAATTGGTTATGAAAGATATGATCTGTGTGTACCGCAGGCAGGTGCATACCAGGAAATACTGAATTCAGAAAGCGATGCCTATGACGGCTGCGGTATGGTCAATGCAGAAGAAGTCAAGGCATGGAAGAACCCGGAAGCAAACGCGTTCTTCAAATATAAGATCACAATGAGGATTGCACCATATGCGGCGATATGGTTCAGTGTCCGGAAAGAGAGTGAAAAAGGGGAATAAGCATGTTCAAGAACAAAACAGAATTCAAGAAGGAATTTACCAGACGATTAGTTGAATCATACGGATGCACAATCGAAGAGACACATCCAACAGAAAAGTATGTTGCTTTGGCAAAGATGGTCAGAGACTATGCCAACGTCAATTGGCGTGACACAAAGGTCGCAGCCAAGCAGGCAGATGCCCGTGAGATCTACTACTTCTCCATCGAATTTCTGATTGGCAGAATGCTGACAAGCAACTTAAAGAACTTAGGCATTTATGATATGGTCGTCGAAGGCCTGGATGACCTGGGCATCGACTATCAGGAACTGGCTGAATATGAGCTGGATCCAGGACTGGGAAATGGCGGTCTGGGCAGACTGGCAGCCTGCTTTATGGACAGCGGTGCTTCTTTGAATTACCCATTGAATGGCAACTGCATCCGCTATAAGTCCGGTCTGTTCAAACAGTATATCAATCATAATGGTGAGCAGGTCGAAGTTCCTGATTACTGGATGAAATATGGAAATCCATGGGAGATCCGCAAGCCAAAGCATGCGGTCGAAGTCAACTTCTATGGTCAGATCGAGACATCGTATGATGCCAACGGTGATATGCATTTCCAGCACGTCAATCCAATCAGAGTTGTCGCTGTTCCATATGATATGGCAATCATCGGTGCTGATACCAAGACGACGAATACCCTCCGTTTATGGAGTGCAGAACCAAGTGAAGAGAGCGGTACTGCCAATACAAGAGACTATCTGTCATTGGTCGATGATATTACAGAGAAGCTGTATCCGGATGATTCTACAGATGAAGGAAAGTACCTGCGTCTGATGCAGGAATACTTCTTTGTCTCTGCCGGCATCAACAGCATCGTACGTTCGCATTTGAAGCAGTATCCTTCTTTGAAGAACTTAGGCAAGAAGGTCGCCATTCAGATGAATGATACACATCCAGTTCTGGTCATTCCAGAATTGTTAAGAGTATTGATGGATGACTATGGCTTCAGCTGGAATGATGCATGGGAGATCGTCAAGGAGACTGTTTCCTATACAAATCATACCGTCATGAGCGAAGCTCTGGAGAAGTGGCCTGTCAGCATTATTTCGAATCTGCTGCCGCGCATCTATATGATCATCCAGGAAACAGACAGACGCTTTGTTCAGTTTCTGAGTGAAAAGAGCGGCAATGATCATGAACTGATCCAGCGCCTGAGAGTCATTAAGGAGAACCAGGTCCACATGGCAAATCTCGCCGTGATTGGATCCAATCATATCAACGGTGTTGCGGAGATCCACACGGAGATCCTGAAGAATGATCTGTTCCGCGACTTCTACCGTCTGTTCCCGGAACGCTTCACAAACAAGACCAACGGCATCACACCGAGAAGATGGATGATGTACAGCAATCCTGAACTGAAGGAACTGCTGGATAAGAAAATCGGCAGATCCTATACAAGCAACTACAAGGACTTTGAAAAGCTGATGGATCATGTCGATTCCAAGAGCACACAGGAAGAGTTCCTGAAGGTAAAGAGAGAAAGAAAAGAGATATTGGCCAACTACATCTTCAAGTCTACAGGTGTCAGAGTTGATCCAGATTCTATCTTTGATGCACAGGCAAAGCGCCTGCATGCATACAAGAGACAGCTGCTGAACATCATGCAGATCATCTACCGGTATGAACGAATCAAGGAAGATCCAAACTACTGGATGCCGAAGCATACCTATATCTTTGCGGCAAAGGCAGCCAGCTCATATACTTTTGCCAAGAAAGTCATCAAGCTGATCAACAATGTTGCGAATGTTGTCAACAATGACCCGGATGTCAAGGATATGATCAAGGTCGTCTTCTTACCGAACTACAATGTTTCCATGGCAGAAGTGCTTGTGCCGGGAACAGATGTCAGTGAACAGATCAGTACAGCCGGCAAGGAAGCCAGCGGTACTGGCTGCATGAAGTTCATGATGAACGGTGCGGTGACCATCGGTACGATGGACGGCGCCAATGTTGAAATCGACCGCAGAGTCGGTTCTGATAATGATGTCATCTTCGGCCTGCATGTAGAAGATATCAACCGCATTAAGTATTCCTACAGTGCGAAGGAATATTATGATAATGACGTACGGATCCGCAAGGTCATGGATACCTTTACGGATGCTGTATGGTCAGAGAATCCTGATGATTTCCGCCTGATCTTCAATGAGATCATGACGAAGAATGATGAGTTCTTTGTCCTGGCTGACTTTGATGCATACATCAAGGCACAGGAGAAAATTGAAGAACTGTATCAGGATAAGGACAGATGGGCAAAAATGTGCCTGGTGAATATTGCCAAGAGCGGCTACTTCTCAAGTGACCGTACAATTGAGCAGTATGTAAAAGATATTTGGAAAGTTAAGAAACTGAACGTATAACAAGAATTGAAAGGGACAGAGATTATGGCATCAATTTACGCATATCTGGATGATTTCGGCAAGATCACCGTCTGGATGAACCGCAACTTCTACAACGGAAAGAGTGACAGCTTCACTCTTTTAGGTGCACATGGAGATACGAACAATCTAGTATTAACGGGGGTTGAGGAACATGAGAACAACTTCCGTTATGATCTGACCGCTCCGGCAGATATGGAATTCGGCGTGGATTACTGTGTCCGTGAACAGCATGGCATGATTGTTCCTCTGGTCTACCGCCTGATTACGCATACGGAGCAGTTCAACCGGATGTTCATGTATTCAGGAAATGACCTGGGTCCTTCCTATCATGTCCTGCACACAGATTTTGCGGTATGGGCGCCGACAGCAGTAGAAGTTGTCCTGCGTGTCAATATTGATGACGATCTCAAGACCTATTCCATGAATCGAACAGAACAGGGCGTATGGCGTGTCAAGGTCATGGGTGACCTGAAACATGCAACATATGTTTATCTGATCAAGCGAAATGGACAGTATGTTGCATCACTGGATCCATATGCACTGTCCTGCAACGGCAATTCCAGAGAATCCGCCGTCATTGATCTGTCAGATCTGGAACGTCTGCCGAAAGTCCCGGTAGAAGGCGAAATCTCCGGTACAGATGCCATCGTCTATGAAGCATCTGTACGTGACATCACTTCTTCCCCATTAACAGGTACATTGGGACACGGCACATTCAATGCGCTGTGTGAAGAAAATACAAAGTATCACGGCATTCCTACCGGACTGAATTATCTGTCTTCGCTGGGAGTGACTCATGTGCAGCTGATGCCGGTGCTGGATTTCAGCACTCTGGATGAATTCCATCCGCAGGACAGTTACAACTGGGGCTATGACCCTGCACAGTATCTGAGCTTAGAAGGCAGCTATGCCAGCAGTCCGGATGATCCATATGTACGCATGAAGGAAATGCGGAGAATGGTAGCCAAGCTCCATTCGCATAAGCTGCGGGTGAACCTGGATGTCGTCTTCAACCATCTCTATGATGTTGAGACATCCTGCTTCAACGAAACAGTTCCATTCTACTTCTTTCGATACAACTCTTCCGGCTTTCTTTCCAATGGATCCTTCTGCGGCAATGACTTTGCGACAAATCAGCCGATGGCGCGGAAGTATCTGATCCATGTCATTGAAACACTGATGAATCTCTATGATGTTGACGGGTTCCGTTTTGACTTGATGGGCATCCTGGATACAACAACAATGAACTGCATCCGTGAAGCAGCCAGAGATATCAAACCGGATGCGATGATCTATGGTGAAGGATGGGATATGCCGACACAGCTGGAATGGTCCCGCAAGGCATGTCTGACCAATCAAGATAAGATGCCGGGCATCGGACATTTCAATGATTACTTCCGTGATGTCATCAAAGGCAAGACTTCAGATGACCAGAAATATGATCAGGGATATGCGACCGGAGATCTGAACAAAGCCTATGATGTGCTGAGTGCTCTGAGTGCCAATGTCTTAACAGATCCATACTTCATGCGTTTTGATTCGCCGGATAAGAGCATCAATGGTCTGGAAACACATGACAACGGTACGGTCTGGGACAAGATGCATTTCTGCTGCGGCAATGAGAACCGTGAGGTCCGCAAAGCCAGACAGAGAATGATGATTGCCATGACATTAGTGGCACAGGGTGTTCCTTTCCTGCATGCAGGCATTGAATACTGCGCTACAAAGAATGACAATTCCAACTCTTATAATGCTGGAGACTCCATCAATCAGATGGACTGGCAGAGAGTTGAATACTATAAAGATGTGCTGGAATATTCAAGAAAAGCGATTGCCCTGCGAAGAAAATACAAGGCATTCCGCTTTCATAAGGCAGAACAGATTGCCCGCTGCTTACGACTTTCAGTTGCGGAAGGCGGAGCAGTATTCTATGATATAGACTATTCTGACAAAGATACACAAACTTCTGTGATCCGCGTATTGATCAATCCATCCTTTGAAGAAAAGCAGTTCTACTATGAACCGGGATGGCAGGTCGTATTTGATGAGAATGGAAACTGCCACGAAGAAAAGACAGACCATGTCATCGTGCCGGGGCTGAGTGTTGTTGTCTGTGCCAGATAATGGAGGTCATATGGGGTTATTAGGAAATCTGTTCAATGTAGATCAAAAAGAATTTCGCGAAGCTGAAAAGATTACACAGAAAATCTTAGCGAAAGAAAAAGAATATGCGGATAAGAGCGATGATGAGCTGAAGGCAGTCACCGCTTCTTTACGTAAGGAATTAGAGAAGGGGAAAAAGATGGATGCCATCCTGCCGGATGCCTTTGCGGCAGCCAGGGAAGCATCCAAGCGTGTCATCGGCCTCTTTCCATATCCCGTCCAGGTTTTAGGCGGCGTCCTGCTGAATGACGGCGATATCGCTGAGATGAAGACTGGTGAAGGTAAGACATTGACAGCTGTCATGCCGATCTATCTCAATGCATTGGAAGGCAAGGGTGCACATGTCATTACTGTCAATGAATATCTGGCCGACCGTGATGCGAAGTGGATGGGTGATATCTACCGCTTCTTAGGAATGAGCGTTGGCTGCAACCTGCATTCTTTAATGCCGGTGCAGAAGAGAGAAGCCTATGCATGTGATATCACCTATACAACAAACAGTGAATTAGGCTTTGACTATCTGCGTGACAACATGGTCATGGATCCAAGCCAGAGAGTGCTTCGCGGTCTGCATTATGCCGTGCTGGATGAAGTTGACTCCATCCTGATCGATGAGGCAAGAACTCCATTGATCATATCTGGTCCAGGTGAAGTGCTGGATGAGAATTATATTGCGGCAGATCGTTTCGTCAAGGGATTGAAGAAGGATACAGACTTCACCATTGATAATGAAGACCGTTCTGCATCCTTGACTGAAAAGGGAATCCAGAAGGCGGAGAAGGCATTCAAGATCGAAAATATCTACAATGGCAGAAATGCAGATCTGGTGCACTATATTCAGAATGCACTGCGTGCCAACTACATCATGAGCCGTGATGTGGAATATGTTGTCGGTGACAATGAGATTATTCTCGTTGATCAGTTCACCGGCCGTAAGATGGAAGGCCGTGAGTTCTCAGATGGTCTGCATCAGGCTATCCAGGCAAAGGAAGGTGTCGGCATCAAGCAGGAGACACAGACGCTGGCGACCATTACCTATCAGAACTTCTTCCGCTTATACACAAAACTGTCAGGTATGACAGGTACAGCCAAGACAGAAGAAAACGAATTTTTAGATACATACAATATGCGCGTTTTTGAAGTGCCTACCAATCAGCCAGTCATCCGTGATGATCAGGCAGATGAAGTCTTCCGCACAAAGCGTGAGAAGTATGAGGCAATTGTCAATGAGACCATCCGTCTCCACGAAAAGGGACAGCCGGTATTGATCGGTACAATTTCTGTTTCCGTCAACGAACTGATCTCACAGATGTTAACAAAGAAAAGAATCCCGCATACTGTACTGAATGCCCGCAACGATGAGAATGAAGCAGAGATCATTGCCATGGCAGGTCAGATTGGTGCGGTCACAGTCGCTACCAACATGGCAGGACGTGGTACTGATATCAAGCTGGGCGAAGGTGCGGCTTCCCTGGGCGGTCTAGTCGTATTAGGCTCAGAACGTCATGAGGCAAAGCGTATCGACAACCAGCTGAGAGGACGTTCCGGACGTCAGGGTGATCCAGGTATTTCCCGCTTCTATGTATCCATGGAAGATGATCTGATGACTCAGTATATCAGTGAAGAGAGCAAAGGTGCTGTAGAGAACTTTATCAACGGCAAAGAGAACGAAGACCGTATCCGTTCCATCATCGATAAAACGCAGGACCGTGCTGTCGGTCTGCACTATGATTCCAGAAAGCGCACCTTGGAATTTGATAATGTCCTGATGCAGCAGAGAACAACTATTTATGCGCAGCGTGATCAGGCTTTGGAGATGGAAGACATCAAGCCGCTGTATGCAGAACTTGTCAAACAGGACATTGCCCAGGCAATTGAATGGGATGAAGAATCTTTCCGCAATCATCTGCATGCCCTGCAGATCGACCCGTTCTCATGGAATGGCAGCCGCTCTCACAGTACAGTGGAAGCTTTGAGTGAAGATGTCCTCAATGCATATGAAGCTAGAATGAAGGATACTGATCAAAACATCCGTCACCGCATGGAAAAGACCATCTTCCTGCAGATTCTGGATCATGAATGGATCCAGCATGTAGATGCAATGGAGCATCTGAAAGTCAGCATTCACCTCAGAGGCTATGCTCAGATCAAACCGGAAGATGCATATAAAGAAGAAGGCTATGAACGGTTCGGCAATATGATGTCAAACATCAGGGAACAGACAGTCTTAGCATTGATGAATCTGAGAAAGATGCAGGAAACTGAAAATGCAGACGTACAAAATTGAACTTCCTGTCAGTGATAAGGAAACCAGCGATCATTTAGTGTCAGCTCTGGTCAGTGAAGAAGAAGCGGATCTGCTGACTGACCGCAGATACGTCAAGTTCGTGGTAGGACCGACAGAAGACTTGATTCACTGCGAGATTGGGGAAGAGACAAATGAAATTGATCTGCTGGCATCTGTTGCCAGGATCATCGGATGTACATACCTGAATCTCAAGGATGATGACCCAACCGGAGACAAAGCAGAAATGTTCCGGGAAACACTGGAAAGTGCGATGGGAGATCCGGCCTTCTGGACCGCAGATACCGAAGAAGAGAAGAAGTAGCAAAGACGGAAATAAAAATCCGTCTTTTTCTGTGGCAGAAAATACACTGAAGCATTTCAAAATTCAGGCTATACTAAAAATAGAAGCAGGATTCTCCTTACACTCAGCAGGCGGGGAAAGAGATGAAGAAGAAAATACCACTGACAGCTATCAGGGTCTTATTGGTAACGGCAGTTTTTGCCGGTCTTTTATATGTCTGGTTCTCTCGGTTCATAAATCGGATGCCGGTCATCAATGCAGTACCGGAGAACGGCACTGTAGATCTGCAGGGATATGATCTGCAGGATCATTTAGTGCAGGTGACGTATCAATGGGATTATTATCCATATCACTTATATACATCGGCTGATTTCAAAACAGACGGTCCGGTCAAGAAGAGGCTGGAGGACAATACGGAGAATGTTACTTACGGAACATATCATCTGATCATGAAGGGAAGTCCAAATACTTCCTATCTCATGTACGGATATTCCATGGACTATGGCACTAAGATTTATGTCAATGGAAATGAAACGATTGAAGTTGGGAAAGTGGCAGATAGCGCCGATAAAGCTGTTGGCTGTGCCAATACCATTCAGTTCCCTGTCTATTTTGATCAGAATGGGAATTGTGAGCTTATCGCCCAGTTCTCCAACTTTGTCCATAATGAAGGCGGTGTCCAGAGAGATTATCTGCTGGGAACAGCAGAAAATATCATCAATCAGCAGAATGAGGATACCTTGAGCGTTGATATCATTTCCTGCGGCCTTCTTCTCCTAGGCGCCTATTATGCCCTTTATGCATGTGTTCGGCTGAGCAGGGTGTCACTCTGCCTGGCGGCATGCTGTTTTGTACTGTCGATCCGCAACTCACGTTTCTTCCTCGGTCAGCTGCTGCCTTTGAACTATGACTGGAATATCTTCTACCGCGTCATTGTCATTGACTTGATCTGGATTGCAGTCGCAATGCTGGAACTGCTTGCTAGCCTTTACCCAAAGATGATGAACCGGTGGATCCACCGTGCTTTTCTCTGCGCCGCTGCTTTCAGTACTGCTGCTATGTTTCTGGTCTCGTCAAAAGACTGTGTTTCCGTAAATTACAAGTCAGCGATTTACGTAGCTGTTTATCTTTTATATATGATATTCTGCTTGATCCGCTATTATGTCCGGCAGAAGCATATTACGCTGTCAGAAGTAATTACACTTGCAGGTTTTACTGTCTTTTTCGGGGCAGAACTAGTTGAGACATACTGGGTCAGAAGAAGCATTGCCATCACGCATGGCGGGTTCAGCGGTCTGGCGATGGTGGTCTTCATTATGCTCATGATGTCAGCTGCTTCAATGAAGGAAAGAGAAACAGAAGCTGCCTTGATTGCAGCTCAGGAACAGATGGCTTCCCTGCAGCAGGTTGACAGTCTGAAGACAGAATTCTTCAAGAATATGGCACATGAGATCAAGACACCTTTGACTGTAACAAGCGGCTATGCCCAGCGTACAAAGCACCGTCTGCAGAGAGGCATCAATGATGAGACAAATATTGAGAACCTTGATCTGATCCAGGAAGAATCAGAAAGACTTGCAGACATGGTCAATCAGATGCTGAAGATGTCGCTGGGTATGGAGAATCAAGAGTCATACAGAAAGGTCAATGCCTGTCAGCTGATCATGGATGTGGCTGCTGTATGCCGTCCGCTGCTGGCTAAGAACAATAATGCCCTGCAGATGTTCTGTGAAGAAGATATCGAAGTAAAGTCGAATCATGACATCTTGATGCAGGTGCTGATCAATCTGGCAACCAATGCAAATCGCTATACCAAAGACGGCATCATCTGCTTTGAAGTCAAGAAAACAGAAAATGCTGCGGTCTTCCGGGTCATTGACAATGGAACTGGCATCAAATCAGAAATCTTAGAACATATCTTTGAAACAGGTGTGCAGTTCAATGGTGAAACAGGAAGAGGACTGGCAATTGCCAAAGGGATCATTGAAAAGAACGGCGGCATAATATCTGTTGAGCATACGGATGAGGATGGAACGTCAATGATGTTTACTATTCCACTCTGGAAAGATACGGAAGATGAAAAGGAGAAAAAATAATGGCACTTATTCTGTTGGTTGAAGATAATTATCACATCATGAAAATGAATGCAGATGAGCTCATTGATTGTGGATATGAAGTCCAGTGTGCAGAAACAATTGAGGAGGCAAGGAAACTGATGTTTCTTCGTGTTCCGGATCTGATGATTCTTGATGTTCTTCTGCCGGATGGTAACGGCATTGACTTCTGTCGGGAAATCAGAAGAACAACGGACTTTCCAATTATCTTTCTCTCAGCGCTCAACGAAAGCAAGGATATTGTGAATGGACTCCACTCAGGTGCAGAAGATTATCTCGCCAAGCCATACAGCTTGGACGTGCTTGTGGCTAGAGTTGAAGTACAGCTGCGGATGCATGCGCAGCTGCATTCATGGATTGAACTGGGACCGTTGAAAGTTGATCCGGCTTCAATGATATGCTGGCTGAATGATGAGGACCTGCTGCTGACAAAAAAGGAGTTTGCCGTTTTAATGGTGCTGATAAAGGGAAGAAACAGAGTTATTTCGATGAGCGAAATCTATGCTTCTGCCTGGGGACAGGAGATGGCAGACAACAATCAGGCACTGCGGACTGTCATTTCACGTTTAAAGAAAAAAATACCAGCAGATCAATCCGGAATCCATATATCTTTTGTCAGGAATGCAGGATATATGCTGGAGAGAATAGAACTGTAAAACATGCTTGCGAAGCAGATTCCCATGAACTTCTGAAGCATGTTTTTTTTAGTGTCAAAATTGCAACTGCCAATTCATTGACCCAGTTCAAACCGAAAGGTATTGTTAAATTACCAAGTATTTATATTCCATCAATTTCTTTACACAAGTATATATAAGGTTTTGGAAGCGATAGACATCAGAAATCATCCAGACTACAGAATTACTGCCAAACACCGAATGGCCCATCGCAAGAATAACTGTTGATCCAAATTGTGCGGATACGAAATGAATGCAAAAGTTCATTCCTTTTTATCTCACAGTTGGATTTTCATATTTTTATTATGCCCAAAATTCAATTGATGCAGAAAGTTCCGGAATGCATCTATAGACAATAGATCAACATGCTTCATCCATGCTTCTTGAATTGTTTATTACATGAGTTGCTCATGTGAATAAAAGGGGGAAACAAAAAATGAAACGGGTTATGAATTTTCTGCTCAGCATCATGCTGACTATGACACTGCTGCCAATGTCATATGCACAAACTGAAGTACAGGCAGAAGGAGAATCAGAGATCTTGTATGGCGATGCCAATCATGATCAGACTGTCAATCTGGAAGATATCAATCTGATGACACGCTATACTGCTGGTGAATCAGATGCCATCAGCAGCATCAACCTTGTCAATGCAGATGTCAATGCAGATGGGGCTGTCGATGCAACTGATATTAATTTGGTCAAAGAATTCCTGGTAGGGAACATCATTCTGAAGCCTGAGTTCAGGATAATCAGTTTTGACACTGATGGCGGCGATCCAATTGCTGCTGTGAAGACAGGCCTTGGATATACATATAAAGGAACAATACCGAATCCTGCCAAAAAGGGAAACGTCTTTTTACAATGGGTAAAGGAAGACGGAAGTACTTACTATCAGTCTGAAGATGTCATCAATTCTGATCTGAAGCTGACGGCAGTCTATGAACCATTAGAACTCAGTCAGACGCTTCAAATTACTTCTTTCTCTCTGACTGACCAGCCAACTGATGTCTCTTTCAATGTCACAGGCAATTACAGCAGTGCTGCTGAAGTGGAAGCAAATATCAAGCTGCTGCCAAAAGACGGTTCAGATCCAGTCAGCGTCAAAGCAGAAGCCAACAGTACCGGCGGTTTTAGGATTTATGCGCCGTCAGGATTCAAGCCTGGTGCTACCTATGAGCTGACATTGAACAGCGGTCTGAACTTTAAAGATAAAGATGAGATGTTCCGCACCTGCAGCTTTATCATCAAAAAAGACGAAAATGATAATTTAAAATTCAACAGTAATGTGATTTTCATCCAGGATACAGCAGCGATGAAGTATACCATTGCCGGTGGCTCTGGGAACCCTGTAGATATTCTGCAGGCAGATCTGCTCAGCAGCAATACTTCGAATGATCCGATCTCCGGTACCTTTACGATGCCGGGCGGCACATTGAATGTCGGTGATATCGTATGTATCTATCAGACAACCAGTCCGAAAGACCGTGACTATACTTCGAATAATTACGATAATGATGCGTCCGCATATCTGCGCATTACTTCTGCCGATCAGGTCAATGGGGTCTTTGGCTTTGAAAGCCTGAACGAGAGCAGTGCCGAAGAAGTGCTGGAAATGCCGGAATCCATTCTTTACCAAGTTGCTGTTCTGCCAGCGCAGAATGGCACTGTCAATAAGAATGACTATGATGCCAATGCACGTACACAACTTGGCATTACAACTGCACCGAAATTCAATATCAATGATTTCCTGGTCTTCTATACAGGAACATTTGATGAAGCAAAAAAAGCGAGTACAGCAGTGTATGGACAGATTACAGCAGTCAATGGCGATCAGGTTTCCTATAAGCTTGTCAATAAAGAAGATATTGAGAACTTCATGGGCATGTTCGTCAAGCAGGGTGTCAGTGCTTCTCAGGTCGTCAATAATTTGAAAGCAAGCAGTGAAGCTCTTGCAAGTGTCCAGACACAGGTCCAGGAAAGCGGATTTGCGGGCTTGGCAGCGCAGAACATGACCAGATCAGCGCTGAATACACCGGAAGTACAGACGAGGATGCGTGACAATGGTGTCAGTGAAGAAGATATTCAGGCACTGGCTTCTGCCTCTGATCCAATTCAGTTTGAAGACGGCGGTGCTTCTGACGAAAAACGGACGACCGTAAAAGTTGAAAAAGTAACAGTCGTACCGACATTTGAAATTGGGACACATTTTAAAGACGGTATTGGTCTGAATCTTGAAGTGGAAGTCGTAATCTCAATCGAAACCAAGATCAATGCGACCACACAGAGTGATCTCAAGATCGTATTATCAGCTGGTTTTGAAGAAGAAGTGAAATTCAGCATCGATGTGGATGTGGATGATCAATGGAACTGGTATGGTCCAATTCCGGTTTTGGAAGATCTGAATGTCAATGCATCGCTGGATATTGAAAATTATTCGTCCGTTTCTGTATGTGCAAAGATCTATACCATCAGTGAAGATATCAAGCAGGAATGGAGTGATATTGAAGAAAATGCAATGGGCATCAATGCTTCTCCAGAAGTGAAGAAAGCAATCCGCAAAGCCAATGAATTAGGGGCAAAGGCGAAGAAGAAAAAGGCAGACGGAGAAGATGACACTGCAATCAAAGAAGAAATAAAAGCACTGTTGGCAACAAAAGTTGTCATCAATGAACAGGAATACTCATTAGAACAGATTGAAGCTAAGCTGAAAGGTGAAGACGTCAGTGAATCCTTTAATGATGTCTTGAATGCAAAGACAAGGGATGCTTCAAAGACTGGTCTGGAACAGCTGATGGACCGTTATAAGAAGATGCTCGATCAGGAGAGCGACTGGGTCCAGCTGCTGAATAAAGAGATCTTCTCAAAGGAATTCCATATCAAAGTCGTTGCCATTAAAGTCAGCCTGAACTTCCTGATCAAAGCCAATGTCAATATTGCCATTGGGGCAGATGTGGAATACGAAGTAGGAAAGCGGTATTCGTTCTGGATCCATATTATGGACCAGACTTCCGGGTCGAGTGAAACGGATCTGATTGATGAACGCTTTGGGTTCCAGTTCTATGTCATGGGAACGCTTGGCTTAAAGTTCGGCATCAAGGCAGAAGTTGCGGTTGGACTGATCACAACAAGAATCGGCAGTATTGGCGTCAATGTAGAATTTGGACCATATCTGCGGCTGTGGGGATATTTCATCTATTATTATGAAAAGCTGCGGCCGGCAAATAAGGATGAATGGAAAGAAACAGAAGAGATGCTGGGGGCACTGTATCTTGAATTCGGTCTCTATGTAACTGTCAAATTCAAGGCACAGGCACTGGAGAATGCGTATACCTATCAGCCAACGCTGTACAATAAGGAATTCCCGTTATTGACAGCAGGGGTAAAACAGAATGTCTATGACTTCGCACTGCATCCAGACAGCGATGATATTCTGTATATTCAGGATGCAGATAATTATGGGGCAAATGGCATCTCAATGTCACTGCCGCAGATCTATCAGGAGATGAAGACAATCTCCTTAACAAGCGGTGAAAAGAAACAGGTTGTTTATCCGCGGGATAAGTTCATTGTTACTTTTGATGATTCCAGGTTCACGATAGGTAAAGCCGGCAATATTGTTGTCACGCCGGGCGATGCACGGTATCTCAAATGCAACATGCATATTGTATGGAAATGCGATAAGGTCGCTTTCAGTAAATATGATACAGATATTACAGTCCCAGTCGTCTGGACTAACATGACTGATGCTGAAAAGAGTGAGAAGTTCACAGCAAGCGTCATGGCAGGTGATCCGGAGAATGGATATCATAAAGTCTGGAGTCAGCGGTATGGAAGACTGGATACGTTCAGTCTGCCTGAAAAAGATGAGATCTTAAAGCTTCTGAATTATGACAGTTTCAATACTGATAAAGGAAATGTCAAGTATTCAAAGGTCAGTGGATATCAGACAGCATCCACGGATCTGCAGATCACGGCGGATACAGTTTATTACTTTGATATTACACCGCGCATCTATGCTGTCACCGTCAACGGTGTACAGAATACAGACGGATCAATCACGAGACGTACTTACCAGACAGTCTATGGAGAGACATTCCCATGGAGCGATCTCCATCAGACCGGTGCGGATAAAGAATCATCTTCAGAACTTCTGTATTCAACATTTGACCATCTTTATGCAGGTACAGACAAGAATAACATTGTCGATGAAAATACAGTTGTAGATCTGAAGTATGTCAGCAAGTATGGCTATGAAGCGTCTGTTAACGCAGAATATGTAGATGATGTTTTAAATGCGACGTATTCCTTCGTCGGCATTGGCGACGTTGCCCCGGTCACAGTGAAGTTCAAGAGACGTACAATCCCTTACTATGCAGGGCTGAGTGACTATGTGCGGAGCCATGGCGGCAGTATCACTGACATTTCGCCAGTATCAGCCTCGGTGGAAAGCTCAATCACATATACAGTCAACTGTGTCAGCACAACATCAAAGGCAACACATACGATCACCTTTAATACAAACGGAGGTTCGGCAATCAAGGCCCAGGAGTATTTTGAAGATTCAAAGATCCTGCAGCCATCTGATCCGACCCGTTCCGGCTATACCTTTGACGGATGGTTCAGCGATGACACGCTTTCTTCAGGCTTTGACTTTACATCAGCCAAGATGGGAACCAGCAGTTTGACTGTCTATGCAAAATGGAAGGCAAAGGATTATTACGTCAGCTTCAGCTCAAGCTTTTCACCTGTGCAGGATAAGAAGACGATTCACCTGGGTGATGCATATGGAGATCTGCCTGTCCTGAGCGACGGTGCAAATAAGTTCCTCGGCTGGTTCGACAGTGCTTCAGGTGTAACACAGATAACAGCATCTTCAATATTTAACCAGACATCTGACCAGATCCTGTATGCACATTGGACAGGGAAAGCAACCATCTCGACAGCCTGGATCGCACCGGCAAACAATCAGACATATACCTATGACAGTGCATCACATGCTTTCTCATTTACCGTAACAGGTCACGATGAGTTAAAAGCTTCCATGGCTGTACAGTACAAGATTCAGCAGAGCGGTGCAGAATGGACAAGTGATCTGCCGCAGAATGCAGGATCATATGATGTCAAGATCACACGTGCTGTTGACAATGATTATCTGGAAATGGCTGAATACACAAAGAACAGCGCTGTTGTCATTAATAAAGCACATATGTATTACAATTCTTCAGCACAGACTGGATCGGAGTATATTCTGCCGAGTACAGTTTCATTTACAAAGGGCGGTGTCATTGTGGCACAGCGGCCGACCGCAATTCTTGGCGACGGCAAAGTCACATATGAATTGAAGAAAGCGACCGCTACGCTTCCAGCAGATGTAGTGACCGTAGAAACTAATTCAACCGGAATATTCAGCAATCTTGCCGCAGGTGAATACTTCATCACGGTTCATGTGGCCGAGGGGACGAACTATTTTGAGGCGCATACTTTTGCACCGTTGATTACCGTATCCGGAAATGCCGCAGGACCATATATAGTAAGTCTGGTAACTGCGACAAGCGACGGGACAGACAGCAATATCACAGCTGGCTTATATACAGATAACCAGAGTGTATATTCATCTTCAGAACTGGATGATCCAGATGACACCAATGATTTTGAAAAAAATGATGTAAATTCCTGCACAATAGCAACTGGAGTAGTCCCATGGCAGATCAAGGGCGGATTTATTTCCAAGGATGATACAGGTCCTAGACCAGACTGGACGTTTACATCGAAACTGGTCTTCAGCGGAACAAATGTTCCATTATTCGAAGATACCTTCCTGAGCGCAACTGACCTCACCGCAGCCAAATCACCAATCACTAAGTATGCTGCAAAAGGCTCCTATAACCGTAATATTACCAAGACGGGAAACTTCAGTACCGGCGGAGCGGATATCGTTGATCTGACTGCAGACCTTTCATCGAATTCAGATTACACCTATTCATATGACGGCAAAGTGACAGATCAATACATGACTGACTATGATGCACTGCTGTATTATGGAGCACCTGTTCTCGAGGTACAGGCAACCAGCGAAGAATTTGATGCATTTATTCACTATACTGGTGTCACTTCCTTCACCATTGACAGGAAGGGGCTGCTGGCATATCTGACAAGCACACATAAGACAGCACCGATTTATCACGTATCATTAGTATTCCCGCAGTACACAACAACAAACGAAGAGAATTTCAACCAAGATGTTCCTGGTCCATATTTTGTGACGAAAGATCTGACCGTAAAAGTCCCGGCATCACTGGCTTCTGCCGGCGGGACAGGCAGCGGACAGGGGCTGCACCGTGCTTCCATCGAACATCTGTTGACCGTAAATGCTGCTGAAGCAACAATGAAGCTTTCTGCGGATGATATTGTACTGAACCGCGGTAAGTATATTGATGTCAATGTCAGTATTGAGGAAGATGTTCCTGTCTGGGGCATCTTCAATGAAGCATCCTATGATCCAGAAGTGCTTGAATTGATAGGGACAGATACAGGTACGATGTTCAATGCAGGACAGTACAGTCTGCAGAACAACCTGTCAGCATCGACATATAAATATATGGCGGTGAATGAAGGCCTGAAGACAGTTTCTTCCAAGGGCAGATTCATAACACTGCATTTCCGTGTCAAGAGCGGTGCTGCAAATCAAGATACAGCAGTCTCTTTCAAGAGAATTGAAGCTTCCGGCAGAAACACGCCTCTGACCTTTGCGATGGGAGATGCCCTGCAGCTGAGCGTGGATACGACAGCACCGATCATTGAAGGAATCCGAAACGGTGCAGTGTATTATGGCGATACAGCTGTGACCATTATTGATGATCACCTTGATCAGGTGACTGTAAATGGAAAGAAAGTAAGCCTGACAGACGGCAGGTTCGTGCTGAGACCTTCAGCTGAGATGCAGACAGTGGTTGCGACTGACCTTGCGGGCAACTCAACCACCTTTAAGGTAAAGGTTGAAGACGGTGGCAATATTGATACCGGAGCACATTCACAGATTCCATTATGGGCAGGTATCTTCCTTGGCTCACTGTTGATATCAGCGGCAGTATACTTCTACCGCCGCAGGAGAAGATCCTGAACAGATTTTGAAGAATTCATGTTCCAATGACTGATACACAGGCATATAGGATGAAATACCCTATATGCCTTTTGTGTTAAAACAGGAAAAAGATTGGGAACTTATTTGTTAAAAAATATATATAGTTGATAAACTAAGATATTGGAAACCGGTTAACCAATCAAATTTCATGATTGTTTACCAAATCCACTTTCATGATGAATGCCAGGGTGCTAAACTTCCTTTAGTAACCTAGGGAGTAAAAAATAGATATGAACGAAGAGAAAGCTTTTGATGTGGTCGCATTAGGTGAGCTGCTGGTAGATTTTACAGAGAACGGCTTGTCCGCACAGGGCAATCCTCTTTTAGAGGCTAATCCGGGCGGAGCACCATGTAATGTTTTAAGCATGCTGTCAAAGTTCAAACGGAAGACAGCATTCATCGGCAAGGTCGGAAAAGACGGTTTCGGCCAGATGCTGGACAAGGCAATTGTGGAACAGGGCATATCAGATCTGGGCTTGAAATATGATCCGGATGTCCATACAACGCTGGCACTGGTATTGAAGCTGCCGAACGGAGACCGTGACTTTGCGTTCTACCGCAAACCGGGTGCTGATGTGAACTTAAAGAAGGAAGAGATTGATCCGCAGCTGATCAAGAATGCAAAGATCTTCCATTTTGGCTCGCTGTCGTTGACAGATGAACCTGTACGCAGTGCAACGAAGTATGCCTTGGAAGTCGCCAAGCAGAATCATCTGCTGATCTCTTTTGATCCAAACCTGAGAGAGCCGTTATGGCCATCTCTGGATGAGGCAAAGGAACAGATTGCCTATGGCATGTCACAGGCAGACATCCTGAAGATCTCGGACAATGAGATCCTGTGGTTCACCGGGAAGCGGAACTTTGATGAAGGCATTGCGGTGCTGCAGAAGACCTATCCAAATCTGAAATTGATCTCATTATCAATGGGACCGGATGGCAGCCGGGCATACTGCGGCGGCCTCAAGGTGGAAGCACCTGCTTTCCTGCAGAAGGGAACAATTGAAACAACCGGTGCCGGAGATACATTCTGTGCCTGTGTACTGAACAGTGTCCTGGAAACAGGATTGGCACAGTTCGATGCAGAATCATTGAAGAAGATGCTGGTCAGAGCAAACGCAGCCGCCAGCATTGTCACAACACGGAAAGGGGCATTGCGAGTAATGCCTGGTCTAGAGGAGATCAATCAGCTGATCTATGCTGAGTGATTGATACAACCATAAACAATAAGGGAGGAAATTATGGCATTGAATTACAGGAAGTGCGCGGAAGAGATTTTCAGTCATCTCGGGGGAAAAGAAAACATTGCATCCGCAGCTCATTGTGCAACCCGCTTAAGACTGGCAATTGTCGACAGCAGCAAAGTTGATGTCAAGGCAATTGAGGATACCGAAGGCGTACAAGGCGTCTTCAGTTCTAATGGACAGCTTCAGATTATCATCGGTACGGGAACAGTCAACAAGGTATATGACGAGTTCATTGCAGTATCCGGCGTATCTGCTGGATCCAAGGAAGATGTCAAAGCTGCAGCAGCAGCCAACATGCCTTGGTGGAAGAGATTAGTTAAGACATTAGGTGATGTATTCGTTCCAATTCTGCCGGCTATCGTAGCAGCAGGTCTGATGATGGGACTTGTTGAAGCATTAGGTAAGGCAATTCCTAGCTTTGCGACTTCTGACTGGTATGGCTTCCTGGATATGGCAGCCAATACGTCCTTTGCCTTCCTGCCAGTACTTGTAGCTGTATCTGCAGCGAAGGTATTCGGCGGCAACATCTTCTTAGGTGCAGTCATCGGTCTGATGATGGTCCATCCAGCATTGACCAACGGCTGGGCTGCAGCAAGTGGATATAAAGTATGGTATCTGCTTGGTCAAGGCCTCAAGATCGGCAATTATACGATAGGTCAGGTGAACCAATTAGGTTATCAGGGCCACGTTATACCGGTCATCATATCGGTCTACCTGATGAGCAAGCTTGAAATCAAGCTGCATAAGGTAGTGCCTGAAATGATCGATCTGTTCGTTACTCCTTTAACAACAGTCCTCGTCACAGCATTAGCTACCTTCATGGTCATCGGCCCGATCTTCTCTACATTGGAGACTTGGGTATTAGGCTTAGCAACAGCATTGGTAGCCAACCCATTCGGTGCAGCTGTCATGGGTGCAATCTATCCGATCACGGTCGTTATGGGCCTGCATCATATGTACAATACAATTGAACTTGGCATGTTAGGCGCAGGTCAGCTGAATACCTGGATGCCGATTGCCTCTGCTGCAAACTTCGCACAGTTCGGTGCCTGCTTAGCAGTCGGTCTGAAAACAAAGAATGCAAAGAGAAAGACCATTGCCATTCCTTCCGCATTATCTGCTTCCTTAGGTATCACGGAACCGGCAATCTTCGGTGTCAACTTACGTTTGATGAAGCCGTTCGTCTTTGCGGCAATTGCTTCTGCAATCGGTTCCTTCTTCGGTGCTATCTTCCATATTGGTGCTACTGCAAACGGCGTTACCGGTATTCCTGGTTTCCTGATTGCTGAAAATCCAATTACTTATGCAATCCTGCTTCTTATCTCCGGTGGTGCAGCATTCATCATGACATTCTTATTCTGGAGAGAAGATGCGGAAGATGCAGATGACGGCGAAGCAGCAGCCAAGGCTCCGGAAACAGTTCCTGCAGCAGTTGTCATTACAACAGATGCAGGTACAGTCACACAGCCGGTCAGCGGCAAGCTTGTCAATGCAAAAGAGATTCCAGATCCGATGTTCTCTGCTGAAACAATGGGACCAAGTGTCGGCATTCAGCCGGATGGCGAAACTGTCTATGCTCCATTTGACGGAACAGTCACAATGCTGTTCCCAACAAAGCATGCAATCGGCGTTACAAGCAAAGAAGGCATTGAAGTATTGATCCATATCGGTGTTGATACTGTCAATATGAATGGTGAAGGATTTGAAGCTTTTGTTGAGCAGGGAAATGAAATTACGAAGGGACAGAAACTGATTACATTTGACCGCAAGGCAATTGCAGACAAAGGATATTCAGATACTGTCATCGTTGTTGTAACCAACGGAGCTTCACAGACAAATCTGAAAAAAGCAGCATAAGCACAGCAAGGACGTTCTGCAAAGGACGTCCTTTTACGTTATAATAAAATGACATGTGAAGGGAGAATTACCATGACTTTTTGGAAAAAGATCATCACCGCACTGACTGGCATTACATTAACAATCTCGATGGATCCGTTTGTGGTTCATGCAGACAGTCAGAAGAGCAGCACTGAATTTGATGACTTCATGACGAATGAATTTGTTGCGATGATGGAAGATGACTTCACGACCATGCATTTCTCCGTTTCTGACCCGGCAGCCTATACGATTACAAAACCGGAAGTCAGCATCGGCACCATCAAGGACAAGGATGAAGTCATATCCGAGAACCAGAAGTCTTTGGACAGTCTTCATAAGTTTGACTATGATTCTCTTTCTGATACCCAGAAAGTAGATTACAAGGAATATGAATATGAACTGAAAGCAGCAAATGCACAGGCCGAATATATGGATCTGGAAATGCTGTTTGAACCGAATAATGATGTTACATCCAATATTATTACCAATATGACGGAATTTGTTCTGCGCAGCAAAGATGATGCAGCAGACTATATCACTGTCCTGACAACAATACCTGCATACATGGATAAGGCACTGACCATTACCAAAGAGCAGGCAGATAAGGGAATCTTTCTGACAGATGACATGCTGGATGAGACAGAAGAGTGGATCGACGGCTTTGTCAGCAAAACAGATGACAATGCATTGATTGCTGTATATGACAGCCGTCTGAAAGCTGCTTCGTTCCTTACCGATGAAGAAAGAACAACTTACTCTGCGCAGAATAAGAAAGTTGTTCTGGAACAGGTCATTCCTGCGTATCAGAAAGTCAGAGATGAGCTGGAGAAGCTGAGAGGAAGCAGAAAGTATGGTGATTCCGTCGCTGATCTGCCGGATGGAGAAGCATATTATCAGGCAGCTCTGCTGACAAAGGCTTCCACAACAAAGACAACGAAAGAAATTCTGGACTACAGCACAACATACTTAAAAGAAGAGATCAAGAAGATGGCACTGCTGCAGGCATCACAGAAAAGCAGTACGGATGAGACGGTATCTATGTCGACACCGGAAGAAGTACTTTCGTATCTGCAGAAGCAGCTGACCAACGAATTCCCAGCTCTGTCATCGTTTACCTATCATGCGGAATATCTGGATAAGAGTGTTGCGACCGACAGCATCGTTGCATACTACATGCAGTGTCCGGTCGACGATGCCACTGCAAACTCGATCAAAATCAACGGGGACAACATCAGTGACAGCAATTCTCTCTATGAGACCCTGGCACATGAAGGCATAGCTGGACATATGTACCAGAGAAATTACTATATGAGCACCAATCCAAATCCGCTGCGTCTAGTCATCGGCACTTTAGGCACGACCGAAGGCTGGGCAATGTATGCGGAGAATCAGATGTGGAATTATTCCGGACTTTCTTCTGCTTCTATCAATGCAAACCAGCTGAATACAAGTGTAAACTATGTTCTTGATGCAGTGACTGACTTAATGGTCAATGGCCTTGGATACAGTGACAGTCAAGTTGAAAAATACTATACAGATCTGGGCATCAGTTCCAGTTATGCATCCAGTATTATTGAATATGTGAAAGAGTATCCGCTGATGCTGGTCCCATATGGAACCGGTCTTTCCTACTACTCTCTGTTACGAGAAGAAGCCGAAGATTCTTTAGGCAGTTCCTTCAATGCCAAGGATTTCAATACAGTACTGCTGAACAACGGTGACCGCAACTTTGATCTTGTCTCAGCAGAAGTGGAAAGCTACATTACCGGCAAAAATGGAACTGTTGCCTCCGATTCGCCAGTCAGCAGTGCAGAGACATCTTCAGAGACTTCCACGAATAAAGAACAGCCGAACTGGATTTTGTTCGGAGCAATTGGCGGCGGCTTGGCAGCGGTCGGCATTATTGCTTTGATTGCCGGCAGAAAGTACAGAAAGGATGATCCTTTTGGTGCATAATTCTTGGTGGCCATGGCTTCAGGAAGAATGGGAGCAGCCATACTTTAAAACATTATCAGCGTTCCTTCACAGCGCATATCAGACAAAAACAGTTTATCCGCCGCGTTCTCAGGTCTTTGCGGCTTTTGAGAACTGCGATTATCCAGATATCAAAATCGTGATCCTGGGGCAGGACCCATACCATGAGCCTCACCAGGCACATGGCATGTGCTTCTCTGTCAATCCCGGTATTCAGATTCCACCAAGTCTGCAGAATATTTATAAAGAACTGCAGGATGAACTGGGATGCTACATCCCGAACAACGGCTATCTGATGCCGTGGGCAAAGCAGGGTGTATTCCTGCTGAACACGACGATGACAGTTGAAAGAGGTATGGCAAACAGTCATGCCGGCAAAGGCTGGGAGACTTTTACAGATCATGTGATCCAGAAGATCAATGAAAAAGACACCCCGGTCGTCTTTCTGCTGTGGGGCAGAAATGCCCGGACAAAGGCAGCGATGATCGATCAGACAAAGCACCTGGTCTTAGAAGCTGCTCATCCTTCTCCGTTGAGCGCCTATCATGGTTTCTTTGGATGCGGGCACTTTGCCAAAGCAAATGCTTTCCTGGAAGATAAGGGAATCCAGCCAATTGACTGGCAGATTCCAAATATCAATGTATGACTGAATATAATGAAGAATGGGTCATGAGTCGGAAGAATCGGAATCATGGCCTTTTGCCAATCAAGCGTGTATTGAATGACTTAGGCAATCCACAGGATGCGGTTAAGACGGTCCATATCGCTGGCACCAATGGGAAGGGTTCTGTTACCAATGATCTCAAAGAGATCCTGCGTGCACACGGATACCATGTCGGGATGTTTACCAGCCCTCACTTGGTAAGCCATCGGGACCGCATCCGCATTGATGATGTATGGATCAGTGAGGAGGTCTTTCACAAGTATTTATTGGAAAATATTGAGGCCATCGAACGTGAAGATCTCGGCATGTTCGAGATTGACTGCCTGATTGCTTTTCAGTGGTTCAAGGACAAGCATGTGGACTATGCCCTCATTGAATCAGGACTTGGCGGCAGATTGGATAACACCAATGTCATCAGGCATCCTGAACTGGAGATTGTGACCACAATTGCTTATGACCACATGAATATTCTCGGCAGCAGGATCCAGCAGATTGCTTTTGAAAAAGCCGGCATTATTCAGAAGAGGACGACTTGCATCATCGGCTTTCTGCCAAAAACAGTATTACCTGTTTTTGAACGGAAAGCAGCACGGATGCAGGCGGCTCTGATCAAATGTCCGGCCTATGACGATCTGGGTGGACAGTCTCTGCGTTTTGATCATGATGAATATGAACTGTCCTCATTAGCCGACTATCAAAAGAAGAATGCAGCCCTTGCCTTGGAGAGTGCAAAGCTGCTTGGCATCAGCATTCACACAGATATAACAAAACAGGCCTTGTATCATGCTCAATGGGCTGGCAGGTTTGAAATTATCAGAAAGCATCCGACAGTTGTACTGGATGGTGCCCATAATGAAGAAGGCATGCGTGCCTTGATCCAGTCACTGTCTAAACTTCCGCGTCCATTGACGGTTGTATTCAGTGCCTTGAAAGATAAGCCGGGACAGACGATGGCGGAGTTGCTGAAGGAGAACTGCGACCGTCTGCTCATCACACAGTTTGCCAACAGCAGAGCAGATACGATAGATGGGCTCAGCATATCAGGGTGCCAGACCCTGGCATCTTGGAAAGATGCGGTTGATCAGGCACTCAAGGAGACATCTCCTGAAGGCAGTATAGTCATCACAGGCTCACTGTATTTTGTGTCATTGGTTCGTGCATATTTATGAAAAGTGAACTTGTTTCTGTAAAGAATATAGTTTTTTAGCTCAGAGTTCATGAAATTCCTTTTTTTTGATGGTTCAAACAAAAGAGTGAAGTGTATAATAAATCTAGGTAACAATCCAAATAATTGGGAGGCAAATATAATGAGAGCTAACACAATGGCCGCAATGATTCTTGCAGGTGGAAGAGGAAGCCGTCTTCACGATCTGACAAAGAAAGTTGCAAAGCCTGCTGTTCACTTTGGAGGGAAGTATCGTATTATCGATTTCCCGTTATCCAATTGTGCAAACAGCGGAATTTCTACTGTCGGCGTTTTAACGCAGTATGAATCTGTTCTTTTGAATGCGTATGTTGCAAAAGATCAGTTCTGGGGCTTAGACGTCAACGACGGCGGTGTCTATGTACTGACACCAAGAGAAACAGATGAAAGAGGATTTGAAGTTTATCGTGGAACTGCAGATGCAATCACACAGAACATCGACTTCCTGGATTCAATCGATCCAGAGTATGTGCTGATTTTATCTGGCGACCACATCTACAAGATGAACTATGACAAGATGCTTGCATACCACAACCAGCAGAATGCAGATGCAACAATTGCTGTTCTGCAGGTACCGTTGAAGGAAGCAAGCAGATTCGGCATCATGAACTGCGACAAGAATGACATGGTCGAAGAATTCGTTGAAAAGCCGGAGCATCCAAAGAGCAACCTTGCATCCATGGGTATTTATATCTTTGAATACAAGACATTGAGAAAGTACCTGCTGGCAGATGACAAGAATGAAAAGTCAGACCATGACTTCGGTAAAGATATCATTCCGGCTTACCTGAAAGACAAGAGAAGACTTGCAGCATACCGCTTCAGCGGTTACTGGAAGGATGTTGGAACAATTGACTCTTTATGGGAGAGCAATATGGACCTTCTGAAGAATGACGATCAGCTGGATCTTGGTGACAAGAGCTGGAAGATCTATACCGAAGATGTCAATGCACTTCCGCAGTATATCGGTGAAGATGCAAAGATTGAGAATTCATATATTACCCAGGGCGCTGTTGTCTTAGGTGAAGTCAAGAATTCCATCGTTGGTACAAACTGTGTCATTGCCAAGGGTGCTAAGGTCATTGACTCTGTTATTCAGCCGGGTGCAAAGATCGGCGAAGGTGCAAAGGTCATCCGCAGTATTATTGCGGATGATGTAGAAGTAGCACCGGGTGCAGTATGCGGAAGTGCCAAGAGCGAGCATATTGATCTGTACGCGAAGAAGTACGTTGAGTAAGGGGGACGATGAAGATGAGAGCATTAGGAATAATTAACTTTGAAAACAACAATGCCCAAGTTGAAGGACTCAGTGAATACAGACCTGTTCCGGCAATGGCATTCATGGGAAGATATCGTGTTGTCGACTTCGTTCTCTCCAATATGACAAACAGCGGCATCTCCAACGTTCAGGTGTACTTAAAAGAGAAACCAAGGAACCTGATTGAGCATTTAGGTGACGGTGCACATTACAACATCAACTCCAAGCGTGGAAAGCTTCGCATCCTCTATGGGGAGAAGACCTTCACATCTTCTGTATACAATCATGATGTAGCCAACTTCATGCTGAACATGCAGTACATTGAAGAAGATGATAATCCATATATCATCATGGCACCAAGTTATTTTGTATACAGTCTGGATTACAGCGTTGTCCTGCAGCAGCATATTGAAAGTCACGCGGATGTGACATGTCTGTACTACAATACAGCTGATGCCAAGGATGAATTCCTTGGATGCGATACACTTACCTTGGATAAAGATAAGCGTGTATCAGAACTTGGCATTAACCGCGGCAAGAAAAAGAATGCTTCAATATCACTGGAATGCTATGTCATGAGCAAGAAGCTGTTCATTGAATTGGTCAAGAAAGCAGCTGCAACTTCCTCATTATATTGGTTCAGAGATATCATGAAGGATTCTGTTGATGAACTGGATGTCAGAGGCTACGGCATCAAGGGATTTGTTGGATGCATCAACAGTCTGCCTGAATATTTCCGTCTGTCCATGTCATTAAAGGACAGAGGTGTTGCTTCTGGTCTGTTTAAGCCGGGATGGCCGATTTATACACAGACCAATGATTCTTCCCCAAGTAAATATACAGATGGTTCTTCTGTGAAGGGCTCTGTTGTTGCCAATGGATGTGTCATTGAAGGAACAGTCAAAGATTCCATCATCAGCCGTAATGTTACGATCCGCAAGGGTGCGGTTGTAAAGGACAGTATTATTCTTCCTGGTTCCTATATTGGTGAAAATGCAAAGCTTGATCATGTTGTTGTGGACAAGTATGCAATCGTTCATCATATTAAAGAATTAAAGGGAACAGATGAAGCTCCAGTGTATGTAAAGAGAAGAGACCGTATCTAAAGAAAGGGGTAAATTTATGCCTAGATCTATTTTGTTCGTAGCAGGTGAAGGACTGCCTTTCATCAAGACCGGCGGTTTAGCAGATGTCATAGGTTCATTACCAAAGGCATTGGCAAAGCGCGGACACGATGTCAGAGTTGTACTTCCTCTATATAAGAAGATCATTCAGAAATACTATGGCAAATTGGAAAGACTGGGGACTGTACAGATCCACAGCGGCTGGATCAATCAGCCGGCTACCTATTATAAATGTACAGTTGACGGTGTTATCTATTACTTTGTTGAACATCAGGCTTATTTTGAAAGAGACGGTCTGTATGGATTTGAAGATGACGGTGAGAGATTTGCCTTCTTCCAAAGAGCAGTCCTGGACATGATTTATTTCATTGACTGGTGGCCGAACATCATCCATTCCAATGACTGGCAGACAGGTATGATTCCGCTGCTGTGCCATGCCTGCTATGCGGATGACTACCGCTATCAGAATATCAAGCATGTTTATACGATCCATAACATGGCTTTCCAGGGCAACTTCGGTGTAGATATGCTGCCTAGCTGCTTAGGTCTGGACTACAGTTACTTCGACAATGGTTCCATCAAGTTCGATACAGGCATTTCCTTCATGAAGTCTGGTATTGTCTATGCTGATAAGGTGACGACAGTATCTCCGACTTACGCCAATGAAATCTTGACAGAGTCATATGGTGAAAGAATGGATGCTGTACTGAGATACAGAAGAGGTGACCTTTGGGGCATCGTCAACGGTATCGATACAACAGAATGGAATCCAAAGACAGATAAGCGCTTAGCTAAGAACTTTGATTCCAGATCCTGGGTATCCGGCAAGAAAGCTAATAAGACTGCGCTGCAGAAAGAATTAGGTCTGGAAGAGAGAGATGATGTATGTATGTTAGGCATCGTTTCCCGTCTGACAAATCAGAAGGGCATTTACATGATCACTGAGAAGCTCAGAGAGATCATGGGCATGGATGTTCAGTTCGTTGTCTTAGGAACTGGTGAAAAGGGTGCGGAAGATGCTTTCAAGTGGATGGAGACCGAGTATAAAGGCAAGGGTGTCTACTTCTGCGGGTACAATGAAGATCTGGCACACAAGGTCTATGCAGGATGTGATCTGTTCCTGATGCCTTCCTTATATGAACCATGCGGCATCGGTCAGCTGATTGCTATGCACTATGGCACGCTGCCTCTTGTCAGAGAGACCGGCGGCTTAAAGGATACCGTACAGCCATACAACCAGTATACTGGTGAAGGCAACGGCTTCAGCTTCTGGGCAGCAAATGCAGATGATATGCTCTATACGATCCGCTGGGCAGTTGAACAGTATTATGAGAACCGTCCAGGCTGGAAGGGCTTAGTCAAGACAGCAATGACAACAGATGTATCCTGGGAGAACAGTGCAGGAACATATGAACAGCTGTATTACACAATCTGCAACTGGGAAGACAAGTAATACCTGAATTTCTATCATATTAATAAGGGAGAATGTAAAAATTCTCCCTTTTTGTATGGTTTTGTGACCATCCTGTGATGGAACGTACCGCATTGTAAATATGTAAAAAAGGATAGAAATCGTACCTGCATAACAGCAGAAATGGCAGATGTTTTTCTGAGTAATTGTAATAATGTCAGGAAACAAACGGACCTTGTGACTGTTCTGTGACTGTCCTATGTCTAAGATTACGAATGTAAGATTCACTATAACATAAAGGAGGCAACCGTTATGAGAAAGAAGAATATATTGAAAGTTGCAGCAGGTATCATTACTGCTTTTACAGTAATAGGTACATTAAAGAATACTACAGTTCTGGCTGCGGCATCAGATCGTTCTAATACGGTAGTACCGGCGACTGCAAATAAAGTAACAATTGAACAATTTTTGATTATGCAAAAGAATGCATATGTTCCTGCTGAAGAGTTCCAATATACAATTGCAGGCGGAACAGCAGGCGTAATTATCGGGAAAACGGTATATTCTGGTACAGATACCACCAATACAAACGGACAAGCTTCAAAAGTTGTGGGTACACCTACCATTGGACATGCAGTCTTTACCCCTGATCAGATGACATATGACGGTACAGAAGCAGATACTTCAAATCTTGGTACTGCGTCTAATAATAATACTGCTGAGGGCAGTTCCACATTAGGTATTGATCCAGCAGGATATGTGCTTCCAGACGGCGTTACACTGGCTGACGGAATGAAATATGCAAAGTCAGACATTACCATTGATTTCTCTGGTGTCAGTTTCAAGGAGCCGGGAATCTATCGCTATGTTATTCAGCAGAATGGAACATATTTAAATGGAAGTGCAGACCCTTATCAGTCAAGTTATTATACATTTGATGCAAATGCGTATCGCTATCTTGATGTCTATGTCGGATCAAATGACGGTGATGACAGCTTGAGAGTCAATCAGTATATTTTAAGAAACAGTGTCAATGATGATGATACGGCAAAGACAAAGGGGTATGTTAACACTTATAAGACACGTGATCTTACTGTTAAGAAAACAATCAGCGGCAATCAGGCAAGAGCTGACGTTGCCTTCGAATTTACAATTCAAATAAACAATCTGCCAGGAAACTACAAGATGAATATTGCGACAACATCAAGTGCAGGTGAAATGGCGAATACGCTGAATAAAGGTGGTACTGTTGTGACTGCATTGACGGATGCCAGAAACTATGGCAGCGGAGAGACTACATTCAAAGTATGGCTGAAGGCAGGCGAAACAGTTACAATTGATGGTCTTCCAAATGGTTCAGAATATTATGTTGTAGAAAATGCAGATCAGTTGAAGCAGACAGGCTACACTTCCTCAGTTGGTACAGCATTTATCAGCAAGTACAGCTTGAGCAGCAATAATGCGAACTGGTTATTCTATGGATTTGCAAACTATGATGATATGCTGATTGAAGTAAACAATGATAAAGCAGGTGTTATTCCTACCGGTGTCATTATCGCAGTAGCACCATATGCAACCGTCTCGCTGCTTGGCTTTGCAGGACTGCTGATCTTCGCAAAACGCAAGAAGTCAAAAGAAGACGAAGACAATTGAGAAAATCAAGGAAAGAGAGAAATCCCTTTCCTTTTTTGATTAAGAATGTGAGTAATAAGAATATTATTTGAAAATGTATCTGGTTGTGACACTTCTGTGACATCGTGCTTTTTATTATGTATACGTAGATAGTTAGACTCAATTGGAGGTACATATATGATGAAGAAAATTGTAAAAGAGATCATGACTCTGATCGTAATTGGATTAATGGTTATTGGCACTGCTGCGATAAATGCTGTTCCAGTAAATGCGGCTGGAACTGCAGATAAGTGCGATGTCACATTTACAGAAATAACTTTTTCGAATGGCGCATACCATGTCGTCAGCCCAATTGTTACATTACCTACAGGGAAAACGGCAACATATATCACAATCAATGTGGCTAATGGGTATTTCAACACAAGTGCTGTGACTGATAATGGTACACATCATTATAACTATGGCGGTACATCCTCGTATGCATTCAGTGATCTCCTGCTTCTCAAGAGCGGATATAATACAGCAGCATCAATAAGCAATCTGCTGACAAAGATCAATTTCTACTATGATGCATCAGTCAATACAAAGAGTGATGTCGATGGTATTGCTGTTTACTTTACATTAAGTACAAACACAAATAATCTTCCTGAAAGTTTTGATTTCTATCAGGTTCCTGGTGAAGATCATTATTATATTCATGTCGTAACTGGTGCAATTGCATGGCATGATGCATATAACAAGGCAAAACAAAATATATTCGGCGGTCTGAGAGGTTATCTGGCAACAATCGCATCAACCGATGAAAATGCGATCATGCATAACATCAGCGGCAATCAGGCATGGGTCGGTGGTACTGCAATTTATGTTGTACCAGGCGAAAGTACAAGCGTTTCTATGAGCACCTGGACAAAGATCAATGATCCAGTGACGATTGTTGATAGTCCTAGTGGTTATTCTTATGCTACAAAAAACAAGTACGGTTCACCAAGTACTCTTTACAGCAATTATTATTGGGCAGATGGTCCAGAATCTGGATCTGTCGTTTCAAGTGAAATCTATGACAGCAGTGAACCAAATGCATATCCAACGGTTTATAAGGGAACTTTAAAGAGAACAACTGGTGATATATCCACTACAACAGGTACAGAAGACTGCTTGTTAACAAACTGGAATGGTAATGGTGGATTGAATGACTATTCCGAAGCACATCTTGATTGGGAGCTGGATGGCTACTTTGTTGAATTTATTGCTCAAGATACATATGCCAATGGCTTTGTAGACAGCTATACAGCATGGAAGAATGGTAATGCAAATTCTCACTTAGTTGCTTCTACGAAACTTCATGACAGAGCTTATACAAACAGGAATAATGTTACTTTCAATCAGTATCTCATCATGGATCAGAGTGCAACAGTTCCTGCAAAAACATTTACATATACGATCAGTACAACCGGTGGCTCTTCGTCTACACGCAGCACCAGTGAATCATTGATGGTCTCTGGGACACCTACAGTTGCATCTGCAAGTTTTGCATCATCATCTACAACATCTACTGAGTCTCCGGAAGATGAGGCTTTCCAATTAAATACAAATGAAAAATATGCAGTAAAAGAAGTGAATGTCAGCTTCGAAAGTGTAAACTTTACCAAACCTGGGATATACAGGTATGCAGTAACAGAAACAGTTGAGAATGAATCATACATTACTTACGATACAGCAAGGACGCAGTATCTTGATGTCTATGTATATTCGAATGATGAAAATGATGATCTTGTTGTTCAGGGATTCGTACTTCATAAGAATGCTGATGACGCTGCCGTTGCAAATGGTGTCCTGCAGGTTGCAAACAAGTCAGAAGGATTCATTGATAAATACACAACTGAATCTTTGACAGTAAGCAAGACGATCAGCGGCAATCAGGCTAGATCTGATCAGTACTTCTTATTCAATATTGAAATCAGCAATGCAATCAGCGGAACAACATACTCAATTGATCTGCCGACAGATAAGACAACAGAAGCTGGTAAAGAGTATTCAACTTCATTGGCAGTAGCCAATGGAAAAGCGACCGGAAAAGTTTGGCTGAAGGCTGGTCAGAGCTTTACAATCAACGGCATAACAAAAGGTATCAGTTACAGTGTTGGTGAAGATTCAGACCAGTTAAAGCAGACAGGTTACGCATCAACTTTAGCAAAAGCTGAAGGTGATAAGCTGAATGGTACAGCTGCTTTAGTAATGAATACTTCAACATTAAGAGTTGAAGATAATGCAATATCAGATGTCACTGCTTTAACAATCAATAATGAAAAGGCTGGTGTCATCCCAACAGGTGTCATTATTGCCGTAGCGCCATATGTCACAATCGCTTTGGGCGGATTCTTTGGACTGCTGTTCTTCGTTAAGCATAAAAAGTCTGAGGAAGATGACGAAGAAGATCTTTAAAATATGAGTATTAGTAATAACATGCAATAAATTATCCGTTTTGTGACATTTATGTGACTAAGCGCCGAATAAGATGTAGTTGCATAAGTAAGAAGAAATCCACATATGAATGGAGGAACGTTTATGAGAAAGAATAGAATAATTACAGCATTGTTTGCCATGACATTAGCTGCTTCAGCAGCATTGAGCATGCCAATCACAGCAAATGCTGATTATGCAACAAGCGGTGGTACTGTCACATTTGCATCATATATTGTTATGGATAAGCAGGCTAACGTGCCGAACCAGAAATTTACATACAGCATTGAACCTTATGGTGATCTGGCAACAACAATGACATCTGGTACAGCAACGATTGGATATGCACAGTTCACACCAGGTCAGGATACATACAGTTCTCTGCAGAAGATGGCAAGCACAATTGGTGTCAAGAAACAGACAACTGCAGGTACAGATGACTATGATGCTGTTGAATTTGACGCAGCAAATCAGAAATATGCACGTACGACTGTAACTGTTGATTTCAGTAAAGTTACGTTCAAGGATGTTGGTGAATTCTATTATATTATCAAGGAAGATTCTGGCACAGAACCATCCGTTACATATGATGCAACAACAACTGTAATGAAAGTCTATGTAAACTACGTGACTGTAAACAATGTTACAAGCTTAGGTATTTCCGGTTATGTCATGTACAAAGCTATTCCAGCAACAGCAAACAGTGTTACAACATATACATTCCAGGATGGATCAAACAGTACGACTGATACAAAGGCTGACGGCTTCGTCAATAACTATGAAACTGAAGATCTGAATGTCAAGAAAGTTGTATCCGGCAACCAGGCATCACATGATGAATACTTCCCGTTAACAGTTACGATTGAAAACGCAAAGCCAAATACAATTTATAACATTGATGTTGTATCACATGCACAGAAAGAGACCAGCATCAATGGTGCTTCCTCTACGATTCATGTCAATCCGAATACAATGACTGCAGATGCATATGGCAGAGCTAATGCAACAATCTGGATCCAGAATAATCAGTATTATACAGTGCAGGGCATTGCTAAAGGCACAAGCTATACTGTAAATGAAGATAAGGCAACAATGGATAAAGAAGGATATACACCAAGTGCAGATGTTGTAGGTGATGTTGTCAACGGTGCACCGAATGCATTAGTATTTGGTCTGTATACTTCCAGCAAAGACAATGATACAAATACAGTGCAGTTCAATGAAGATCATACAGTCAGCTACAACTATCAGGCTGGTACAGCTTCTGTTGCACTGAATGGTACATGGAAGCAGACGGATCAGAAGATTATCGTCACATTAACGGAAAATGGTGAGCAGAAGGAAATTGATTATGAGATTACTCCATCCGGTAAAGATCTGAAGGTCAGCGGCACTCCAACAATTACAACTTCCTATCTTTCTACAATCAGCAGCACGAATGTAGTCATGAATGGAACAAATGCTGAAATGGCCATGGATACTGCCACAACAAATATGATTGATACATATATTACAGCAGATTCTACAGTGACATATACAAATACCAAAGTAGGTACAATTCCAACCGGTGTTATTCTGAACACAGCTCCATATGCAATTGTGGTATTAGCTGGATTCTTCGGACTGTTCATATTCGCAAAGAAGAGAAGAGAAGAAGCTGAAGAAGAGTAATTCAAGTATTAACTGAAGAGATGAGTATAAAAAACTTATCTCTTTTTTTTGCGCCTGAGTAACTTGAATAATGCTGGCAAGGCAATTGGATTTGTGACCGTTCTGTGACATACGGACTTTTAACATGAGAGTGGGAAACTATGCGTAGAAACATATAGAAAGGTGATTCAGTATGAAAAACATCGTTGGAAAGATCATATTGACAGTCTGTGCAGCAGCAGTTGCTTTCTGCGGATGGAATATCTATCAATCCTATCAAGATATCCATGCAGTAAAGAATACGACCAGTCAGTTTGTGACACAGGTCAATGCTACTGAAGAGGAGCCTGTCAAATCACCAGTTTCATATACAGAGCTGCATGAAAATAATACAGACTACCGCGGATGGATATGGTTCGACAGCGGGCTGATCAGTCTGCCGATCATGCAGGCTGATGAAAACCAATATTATCTGAATCACAACCTGAATAAAGAAAATGATATGTGCGGAGAACCATTCATTGATGCTGCAAATTCACTGACTGATCAGAATATAACAATCTATGGTCATACGGTTTTCCAAGACAGTAATGACCTGATGTTCACTCCTTTGAAAAAGCTTCTTGATCAGCAGACTTTTGATCAGAATCAAAGATTCTACATTGAATGGGCGGACGGTATCAGGACATATCAGATTTTCGCTGTATGTGATATTGATTATGCAGAAGATTCATGGAACTATACGCAGAACATTTTCCAGACAGATAAAAATTTCTACACATATGTACATGCAGCGAGAAAGCATTCATCAGTGACTGCAGACATTGATGTAGCGGCAACAGACCAATTGGTAACACTTCAGACTTGTACGGAATTATCTTCAACAAAAAGAACAATCATTGTGGCAAAAGAGATTAAATAATGAAAAAAGAAAGACTGACAAAACTGATGTCTGCTATGACGGCAATTGTAATAACTGCCAGTTTTGTCATGTCTTCACTCATCAATGTGCATGCTGCAGAAACAAACACTTCCGTAATTACTCTGAAAAGCGGGAAAGATATTAACACAGCTCTGAAGGCTTTGGCAGGAGACACTTTACCGGCTGATTCCAGTGTCAGTTCTTTGTATTTAGTCATTGATACAAAAATTACAGGCTTTGAAAGAGTTGATGCAGTTGATACAGCTGCAGAAACACGGAACCTAAGCGAAGACGGCAGTGCTGTTGCATGGCTGAATGGAACAACAGTGCAATGGTATGCAGGTGCTTCGACTGTCTATCTGAATAGTGATTCCAGCTATATGTTCTATGGATTATCAGCCCTGCAGAGTGTCAATGGGCTTCGCACAGTGGACACTACACGAGTTGAAAATACATCTTATATGTTTGCTGAAGATGCTGATATGGCGTCATTAGATCTCAGCGATATTTCTACAATTAAAGTAACAAATATGAAGTCAATGTTTGCTGGTATGAGTTCATTATCGTCATTGAATATCAGCAACATGAATACTGTAAATACAACAGATATGAGCGAAATGTTCCGCCGTGATGCTTCTTTGACAGTGCTGGATCTTAGCTCTTTCACGGTCACAAAGAATGCAGTTACAACAGCTGCAGCAGATTCTTCAACCACAGCAGCAACATCAGCTCCAGCAGCGTCACCGGAAGCTTCCTCACAAGCAACCGCTGTACCATCTGCTTCTTCTTCGACTGTTTCTGTTTCAACAGAAACAAATATCACTGATATGTTCAAAGAGTCCGCTCTATCAAAAGTATATGTCGGCTATACATGGCTGGCTGAGCTGAGCAAAGATCCAGTGATGGTGCGTGTCTTTACAACTTGGTTTAATCAGACACTCGTCATGGCTTCAGATACAGAGCTGAAGGATATTTCATTTACTTACAGCCTGACACCAGGTGCATCAATGAATTCGAGCGATACGAGCGATGAAGTGCTGCCAGGCATTGTTACAGAAAACTGCAGTATTGCAAATGCATCTTTCCATAACACTGATACCGCCCTCAAGGGAACGCCTGCGGACCCATCTTTTGAAGGAAAGAAATACATGACCAAAAAGGTCAAGATCCTGATTGATACAACACAGATTACTGAACCAGGTATTTACCGGTATGTGATTACAGAAACAACACCTCTGGAAGGTGTCGATGCAGGACTGTTCCAGCTTGATGAGAGCAGCACCCGGATATTGGATATTCTGGCAGAATATCAAACCGAAGATTCAATTTCTGTTACTGCTTCCGTCTTCCATAAGACACAGACGCAGCTGCTGGGAAAAACACTGGATGTCAATGAGAAGAGCAGCGGCTTTGATAATTCTTATCTCTTAACAACAAATGATTTGGTTATCCGCAACGAAGTCAGCGGCAATCAGGGCGATTCGCGTCATGCGTATAATTATACATTTGTTCTAGATGGAGACATTGCCGGACGTGAGCTTACAGTTGTGCATAATGACGGCAGTGTAGAGACTATCAAAATTGATGCCAGTAATCATGGTGAATTGAATTTCTCTCTTAGGGGAACAGAACGGATCACCATTAAAAATATTCAAAAGAGATCAAAATATACAATCACAGCAGAAAAAGAAGCTTTGAAAGATACTGGCGTTGATGTAAAAGCAACACCGTCAAATTCCAAAGCAGAATATTCACCAGCTGTATGTTATTCTCCGGATACTGAAAAGACATGCTACATCACAAATTTAAGTGTAAATGAAGATGTGGATGTAACATTCCTGAATGTTAAAAACGGTGTGGTCCCGACTGGAATTATCTTAGATACAGCACCTTACACATTAAGTTTCCTAATGGGAGTCGGCGGCATTCTGCTGATCCAGCGGAAGAAAAAGCTTCAAAACTGTGCTGAAGAAGAGGATTAAAGAATGAGTAACATGGATAACATAAGACTCGGTCACCTGTTTGTGACACTTCTGTGATAGTGCCTCTTATATTATCTAAGTGCATAAGTTAAGAAGCAAGAAACTAGTAAATTGGAGGAAATCCTTTATGAAAAAGAAAATAGTATCCTTTGCGGTAATGATGATGATGGTTGCTGGGCTGATGCCAATAACCCAAGTCCATGCTGAAAATGTAGAAGGTGAACTGAAGCTGACAGCAAACCGTACGGAACAAATTGTTGTGCCAGAGGGCAAGAGCTTAACATTAGATCTTGCTGGATACGACCTTTCTGTAACTGGGAAAAGTGCCATTGTAAACCATGGTACTTTAACAATTGTTAATACTTCTTCAACAGTTGGTACTGTCAGTGCAACAGGAACGGCAAGTGCTGCAGTAGCCGCAACTCCAGGCGCACATACATATATCGATGGAGGCAATTATTATTCTGCTGCATGGTATACGATAAAGAATGATGGAACAATGATTTTGAATTCAACCGGAACTTATTCGGTCGGAACAAATAATTCGTCTTCAGTAATTACTAATGGATGGTATAACAATTCAAGTACATCTCCTGATATCATTGACGGTGTTTCATATGCATATACTGCAGGTGATGCTTATGCAGATCTGACAGTCAATGCTGGTACTGTGATTGGCAACTGTTCGTCGACAACATTGGCTGCAGGAACAAAATATACAAGTACAGGTATTATATCTGAACAAAGTTCAAAAGTAACCGTAAATAACGTAACTATTAAGAATGTTAAAAATGGCTTCTATACAGATAAAGATTCATCGATGGTCATCAATAATGCGACTGCAAGTGCTTTAAAGAATGCAGTTTATGCAGACAATGGATCATCAATCATCGTTTCTGGCGGAACATTTGAGGCAACTGGCTGCACCGATAACAATTATTCACCATATACTTTCAGCCCAATATCAATAAAAACAACATTTAGTGCATCTGTAGAAGCATATAGTGGAACTTTCACAGGAAGCGTTAATAATTCAGACAGCACAGGAAAGATTGAAGTATTCGGCGGTACTTTCAAAAATGCAGATGGAACTGTATTCGATGTTTCAGCCTTTGTAACAGCACCAACAATATTTGATGCTGCAAAGGGAACTGTTACCACGAAGACAATTTCTACAATAACAAAGTATGTTCTCTTCTCCGCAATTCCTGATCCAACATCATTCAGCTATTCAATCACAAACGCAGCTGGCAATGATACTGGTGATACAGTAATTCAGACAGCTTCTACAAGTGGTTATTCAAAGAATGAAGAAGTTCGTGATGGTGTGAATCCATCAGCAGTAAAGTTTGTAAATTCTGATGCTTCTACAAGCACATTGGAATTCTCTGTAAATGATTTCAATGCAGGACAGAAAGCAAATACACTCGCCAGCTTAGGCGTTACAGATTCTGGTGATGAACGTCAGTATGCATCTAAGCAGCTTGTAGTTGATTTCAGTGCAGTGAAGTTTACAAATCCTGGTATCTTCAGATATACATTGACAGAGACCAGCAATAATGAAAAGGTCCCAGCAAGTGGTGTTCTCTACTTCGATGTTTGGGTTGTAAGAGGATCCGCAAATAAGGATGATGCAGCATATAATACACTGTCTGTTTCTTCTGTCATTGCGCATACAGATACAGCATTAACGCTGAATACAGCAAACAATGCAAATACAGTATCCAACAAAACATCTTATCTGAAGAGCATCAGTGTTATGAATGCTATGAATCTTACTGTGAAGCATTATGCATTAGGCAATCAGGCTTCTAAGACACAGAAGTTCAAGTACACCCTGACACTTAGAGATGCAACAAAGGGATCCACAGTTTCCTACATTAAGAAGGATGGAACAAAGGGTTCTATCTCAGTAGGCAATGATGGCATGTCCACATATGATTTCTATCTGTCAGATAAAGAAGCAATTACATTCTTGAACATTTCTGAGTTCCCAGGTTATACAGTCAAGGCAGATGAACAGACTCTGGAAACTGCCGGTTTGAAATCTGCAACAAAGATTGAATCTTATCAGCTGGCAACATCTGCTACCGATAGTACAACAACAACTGTTGCAGCAAAATCAGCAGCAGGGGACGCACCGGATACAACCAATGATGAAACAGCTACTGCAATTGATGTCAATGGTACTTTAGCAGCGCAGGATACAACGTCAAAATACGAAGTTACAGACAGCAAACTTAGCACAAATACAACAGTCGTATTCTCTGTCTATAAACAGGGTACAATTCCTACAGGTGTCATTCTGAGTGTTGCTCCATATGCAGTTGTTGTATTAGCAGGATTCTTCGGACTGATCATCTTCGCAATCAAGAGAAAGAGCAAGGATGAAGAGGAAGAAGCATAACTCACTAATCAAATGATTTCCCCCCAAAAAGAGAGCTGTGATTCACAGCTCTCTTTCCATGATATAGGTTATAATCAATATATTAAAATAATGAATAAAAGGAGATATGGGGATGACACAGAGACGAACAGTCGCATACAGGCATGTGAGACATACACATTATCATCATCGCATTCCTGTGACTTCCGATAATTTCCAGAAAAGGTTCCATCATAAGCGGTATTTGATCAATGAACTGCATGCTGAAAACAATGAGCAGAAGGTGCAGAGTCATTTTAGTGTTCCAAAAAAAATTGGTGAAGATCAAAAGGATACAAAGAAAAAAGGACTGCTTGGAAAAGATAAGAAAAAGTCTGGCGGCAAGAAAAAGAAAAAGCATGGCAGACATTATGCATTGAAGATGTTCTTGGCAAAGCTTATCATAGTTGGTCTGATTATCTGGTTCATACTGAATTATGTTTTTACTGTCATGATTCTGTATGGTAATTATATGTTCCCGGCAGTCAGAGACGGTGATCTTGTCATTGCCTATAAGCTGCAGGAGCCAATTACGAATGATGTTGTCATCTATAAACATGACGGCAAACTGTTACTTGGCAGAGTTGTTGCCAAAGAGAATGCAGAGATCCGCTATAACGCAGAGACGGAATCGTACAGCGTCAATGGTGTGACTCCGACGGAATCAATCTTTTATACAACAATCACCAATCCGGATGCGGACATTGAGTATCCTTACACGGTCCCAGCTGGATGTGTCTATGTTCTGTGTGATCATCGTGATGACTTTACAGACAGCCGGACTTATGAAGCAATCCCTACAAGTGATATTGAAGGAGTTCTTGTGTTTGTTATCCGCAGAAGGGGCTTTTGATGAAGAAGCCAGCATCTAAAAAAAACAAAAAAATAAAAAAGACTGTGCCAAAGAAAGTGCAGGAAGAAGAGGATAATGATACGTCTGCAGTGCCAGTGACCAAGGGACTGACAGAAAGAAAAGTTGTCCGTTTTCTGGATAAGCTGACGGATCGAATCCTGATCTTTCTTTGCATCATTTTGTTATGCCTTGGCGGATATGCACTGCTGGATACCATTCATATTTATTATCATGCAAATGATACATCGCTGCTGAGTTATAAGCCGGAAGTGGATGAGAACGGTGTGGTGCGTGACCCATTGTCACTGCCTGGTGCCGTTGGATGGCTGACGCTGGATGGGACACAGGTAGATTATCCGATCATGCAGGGAACAGACAACAGCGCATATCTAAATAAGGATCCGTACGGAAATTATTCTCTGTCTGGCTCATTATTCCTTGATGCTAATAACTCACCGGATTTTACCGATCAGTATTCTATGATTTATGGACATCATATGGAGCATAACTCCATGTTCGGTGCTTTGGATGAATATCTAAAACAAGATTATTTTGATAAGCACCGGGATGGTTCAATTATCATTGGTGCTAAATCATATAAACTGGTGCTGTTTGCAGCTGTAGAGACCAGTGCTTATACCAAAGAAATCTTTGATGTCAAGAATGGTGGAGCACTTGATTATATCCGGCAGAATGCTGAGATTTTCTATCCTGATGATGTGACGGATTATGATCAGATTCTGGCAATGTCGACCTGTCAGGAAGCGGATTCCGATCAACGAACAGTCATTTTTGCAGTGATTGTAGGCGGACCTGGCATGCTGAGCAATGATGGCAGCAAGCCAAGCTCAACAGCTGGTAAGGTACAGACAGACGTCAGCAAGACATCGGTCTGGCTGTATTGGCTCGGCATTGGCATTGCAGCTGCTGTTGGCATTGGAACTTATATGACAATGCGCCATACAAAAGGGAAAGCGCAGGATACCAAGAACCATAAAGTACCTGAAGGAATACAGAAAATCATAGATCTCTTCAAAAAGTGGTGCTCTAAGGTACCGCCGTCAAGCAGAAAATAGGAGTAAATGAGGAATCAGTGCTGAACTGATTCCTTTTTTGAAATTTGTTTTCAGAAAATTGAAAACGCTATCATGGAAAGAGTGCGTAGTTATGCTGAAAAAACTGTGAATTTATGCACAAAAACGTTAACGAAGCGTTTACCGCGTGGTTTGCGGGGTGCTATAATATTCATTGCAATAAGGAGGAGACATTATAATGTCAAAAGTAACTGTTAAGGATTTAGACGTTAGAGGAAAGCACGTCATTGTCCGTGTTGACTTTAACGTGCCACACAAGGGAGAAGTGATCACAGATGATAATCGTGTACGTGCAGCACTCCCTACAATTAATTATCTGACTGAGAATGGCGCAAAGGTTCTTCTGCTGTCCCATCTTGGAAAGATCAAGACAGACGAGGACAAGGCTAAGAATGATATGTCCGTCGTTGCTAAGAAATTAGCAGAGCTTCAGAAGGCTCCTGTACAGTTTGTCAACGCTACACGCGGTGCTGAACTGGAAGATGCAGTGAAGAATCAGGCTGAAGGATCCATCGTTCTGATGCAGAACACCCGTTATGAAAAGGGTGAGACAAAGAATGATCCTGAACTTGGCAAGTACTGGGCTTCGTTAGGTGACCTGTTCGTTGAAGATGCATTTGGTTCTGTACACAGAGCACATGCTTCTACAGTAGGTATTCCTGAGAACCTGCCTGCAGGCTGTGCAGCAGTTGGCTTCTTAGTTGAGAAGGAACTGAATGTACTTGGCGGTGCTCTGAATAATCCACAGAGACCATTCGTTGCTATTCTTGGCGGCGCTAAGGTATCTGATAAGATCGGTGTTATTGAAAACCTCCTCAAGATCGCTGATAAGGTCCTGATCGGCGGCGGCATGTCCTATACATTCTCCGCAGCACAGGGCGGCAAGATCGGTAATTCTCTGTTAGAGGCAGATAAAGAAGATATGGCTAAGGACTTCCTTGAAAAGGGCAAGGGCAAGCTGTTCCTTCCTGTTGATACAGTAGAAGCAAATGCATTTGATGATGCTACAGAAGTCAAGACAGTCAAGGCTGGCGAGATCGATGACGGCTTCATGGGATTGGATATCGGTCCTGAAACAGTAGCTGAATTCCAGAAGGAATTAGCTGGTGCAAAGACTGTATTCTGGAATGGACCTATGGGCGTATTCGAGAAGCCTGAATATGCTAAGGGCACAGAAGCTATCTGTGAGACATTAGCACACCTCGAAGGTGCTACAACAATTATCGGCGGCGGCGATTCTGCTTCTGCTGCTAAGAACCTTGGATTCGCTGACAAGTTCTCCCACATTTCCACAGGCGGCGGAGCTTCACTCGAATACATGGAAGGAAAGGAACTCCCGGGTGTTGCAATCATCCCTGAGAAGAACTGAGTTACAATGACAAGAAAACCAATTATCTTCGGCAACTGGAAGATGAACAAGACACCAAATGAAGCAGTTGAATTCTTCAAGGGAATTGAAGGATATGTTAATGGCAGTGAAGCAGCAGACTACGGTATTGGTGCACCGTATGTTGATCTGGACATTGCTGTTAAGAATGCTGGCAAGATCTTAGTTGCTGCCGAGAACTGCAATGAAGTAGATTCCGGTGCATTCACTGGTGAAGTATCTGTACCAATGCTGAAAGAGATTGGCATCACATACTGCATCATCGGACATTCCGAAAGAAGAACATACTACGCTGAGACAAGTGCTCATTGTGCTGCTAAGGCAAAGAGATTATTCGCTGCTGACATCACACCGATCCTGTGTGTTGGTGAAACAGAAGCTGAATATGATGCAGGCAAGACAGCTGAAGTCGTTCAGACAGAGCTGAAGGAATCCTTAGAAGGACTGACTGCTGAAGAAGTATCCAAGATGGTCATTGCATATGAGCCAATCTGGGCAATCGGCACAGGTAAGTCTGCAGATGTCAATACAGCAGAGAACTGCTGCAAGCTTGTTCGTGACACAGTCAAGGGACTCTATGATGAAGCTACTGCAGCTGGCGTACGTATTCAGTACGGCGGTTCAGTCAAGCCAACAAATATCAAGGAGTATATGGCGTGTGAAGACATCGATGGTGCTTTGATCGGTGGAGCTTCATTGAAGGTTGATTCCTTTAAGGAATTGATTGACGCTACTAAGTAAGGTTCCAACGGAAATATCCGTAAAATAGAAAAGGTAATCATAGGAGGAAATATAGATGCCTAATTTTATTGATCCAATTGCTGAAGTACATGCTCGTGAAGTTCTGGATTCACGTGGCAATCCAACTGTAGAGTGCGAAATTTTCACAGAGTCCGGTGCTTGGGGACGTGCAATCGTTCCATCAGGTGCTTCTACTGGTGAAAGAGAAGCTGTTGAGCTTCGTGATGGCGACAAGGAAAGATTCGGCGGTCAGGGAACATTAAAGGCTGTTGCTAATGTCAATGACAAGATCGGACCAAAGGTCATCGGCCTGAACGTATTTGATCAGACTCTGATCGATAAGACAATGATCGATCTCGATGGTACAGAGTTCAAGTCCAACCTGGGCGCAAATGCAACATTAGCAGTATCTCTGGCTGTAGCTAGAGCTGCTTCTGATTCCTGCGGACTGCCATTATATCAGTACATCGGCGGTACAAATGCTAAGGTTCTGCCAGTTCCAATGATGAACGTATTGAACGGCGGCAAGCATGCTGATTCTGCAGCTGACTGCCAGGAATACATGATCATGCCAGTAGGCGCTAAGACAGTACATGAAGCTGTACGTATGGGCGCTGAAGTATTCCATGCTCTGAAGAAGGTTCTGAAGAAGTATGGCTACGGCACAGGCGTTGGTGATGAAGGTGGATATGCACCGGATTCAGTCAAGGGCGGAAATGGTCCATTAGAGACACTCGGCAATGAAGGCCCATTGGCTCTGATGAAGGAAGCTGTTGAAGCTGCTGGATACAAGCTTGGTGATGATATCTGCTTCGCAATGGACCCAGCATCTTCTGAGTTCTATAACGAAGAGACACATAAGTATGAATTAAAGAGATCCGGTGAAGGCGAAAAGACATCTGAAGAGATGATCGAAATGTATGCTAAGTGGGTCGAGAAGTATCCTCTGATCTCTCTGGAAGATGGTCTTGCAGAGAATGACTGGGAAGGCTGGCAGAAGCTGAGAGAGACTCTCGGTGACAAGATTCAGCTTGTTGGTGATGACCTGTTTGTTACAAACACAACATTCATCAAGAAGGGTATCGAACTCAAGGCTGCTAACTCTGTTCTGATCAAGCTCAACCAGATCGGTACATTAACAGAGACTCTGAACGCTATCGAAATGGCTAAGGAAGCTGGCTGGACAGCTGTTGTTTCCCACCGTTCCGGTGAGTCTGAAGACAGCACAATCGCTGACCTCGTTGTCGGTGTCAATGCTGGACAGATCAAGACTGGTTCTATGAGCCGTACAGACCGTATTGCTAAGTACAACGAACTGATGAGAATTGAAGAAGAGCTCGGAGAAGTTGCTGAATTCCGCGGCAGAAAAGCTTTCTACAACGTCAAGGCAGTTTCTGACAAGTAAGCTATCAATAATCATGGACAAGGGACTCTCATTTGAGTCTCTTGTTTTTATTTGATGCGGTATATATTTGCATCCTTGTGTGAAGTATGCAAAAATACGTTACGAGGTGGCGCATGAGAAAAAAATTACTAACTGGATTATTAACAGGTGTTCTAGTATTGAGCGGATGTTCACAAACGACAGCCGTGCCAACAGCTTCAGCTTCGGCATCAGCTACTGCAGAAGCAGAAAAGAATCTGAACAGTGAATATACAGAACTGCCGGAAGACAATAACTTCTACTATATGGAAAAGGATGCAGTGGAGACTCTGCTGCTGCATGGTACAGGGATTCTGTTCCTAGGCTTTCCAGAGTGTCCATGGTGCCAGGCATATCTACCGCAGCTGAATACAGTTCTGCAGGCAAATGACGCCAAGGCAGCTTACTACAACATCTACAAAGACAAGACGGAAGACCGCACTTTCTATGATCAGATTGCCAAGGATATTGAAAGCATCAATGATACCGGCAGTGCAATCGTTCAGTACAATAATGATGGGAAACAGGTCATATATATGCCGCTGGTCCTGTTCATAAAGAATGGCAGAATCGTTGCTTATAACAATGAAACAAGTACGGAAGATTCCGCTGTGATCAAGCCGGCAGACTACTGGACAGAAGAGAAAAAAGCGGCTTTAGCCTCTGTTTTGAACACTGAAACAGCTGAAATCAGAGCTGCTCAGAAGGAAAATGAGGCTAAGGGATGCGATAATGGGTGCAAAGTTGAGTAATGAATTGCACGAAAAATAAGGGAATGCTATAATAGACCAGCAGGCGAAAGGAGTACTTTATGCTGAACGCATTATTAATGATTGATTCTGCAATGATTGTTATCCTGTCATTGCTGCAGAGCGGAAAAACTGATGGTATGTCAGGTGCCTTCACTGGAAACGGTGGATTGAACCTGTTTGCAAACGTTAAAGAAAGAGGATCTGAGAAGGTCGTATCGAATTTAACTCTGGTACTTGGAATCTTATTCTTTGTATTAGTTATTGCAATCCGTGTCGTTAAGTAAAAAAACCGGGATAATTCCGGTTTTTCTTTTACAATAGAAGAGAGAGGTATCACTATATGGAAGAATTAAGAGAACATATCTTCGAATATCTCCAGGCTCATCCGAAAGGAAAGCGCAAGCTGGACGATATCCAGGAAGGATTAGGACTTACCTCCTCATCAGACTTTGCGGCGCTGAGCAGGGAATTGGATGCGATGGAAGCAGACTATGAAGTATTCCGTTCCCAGGAGAATCAGTATGAAACAAGAGATCAGGCAGGTGTATTGGAAGGAAAAATATCCATTAATCGGGCTGGTCTTGGATATGTAGACAGAGAAGACAGGGACAGTATCAAAATAGATTTGAAAGATCAGAATACTGCTCTGGACGGAGACAGAGTATTGGTAAAGTGTCAGCCGTGGCAGGCATATGGTGCTGTGATTGCTGTTCTGCAGAGAGCACATGAACATGTCATCGGTGTCTTTGCGGACAGTGGACACGGACTTCATTTTGTGCCTGATGATGCCAAGATGCAGGCAATGCTGCTGAGAGTTAAATATGCAAAGGACTTCACGCCAATCGAAGGCATGAAGGTCTTATGCAATATTGAAAAATATGGAACACCTTTGGTCCTGAATGTCGCACAGACTATCGGATATAAGGATGATCCTGGAGTGGATATTACGTCGATTCTCCTTGATCATGACATTGTTGCAGAGTTCCCGGCTGAGGTCATGGAACAAGTCCATACGATACCGCAGGAAGTCCCTGCAGAGGATCTGAAGGGCAGAACTGACTTGAGCAATGAAATTACCGTGACCATTGACGGCGATGATTCTAAGGACTTTGATGACGCTGTAGCAGTAAAGAAGAATGATAAAGGGTGGGTGCTGAAAGTATCCATCGCAGATGTATCCCATTATGTTACCTGGAATTCTCCATTGGACATTGAAGCAAGAAAAAGAGGATGCAGTACGTATGTGACAGACAGGGTCGTACCAATGCTGCCGCATGAACTGAGCAATGGCATCTGCTCTTTGAATCCGCATGTGATCCGTCTGACTTTGACGGCTGAAATGCAGATCAGCCGTGATGGCAAAGTAAAGGACTATAAGATCTATCCTTCCTTTATCTGTTCAACAGAGCGCATGACATACAACAACGTCAATAAGATTTTGGATGGCGATGAAGAACTGCAGAAGAAGTATGCACATTTAGGAACACTGTTCACAGATCTTGCAAACTGTGCAGATGCCATCCGCGGAGAGAGAAGAAGCAAAGGCGCAATTGATTTTGCGTCCACCGAAGCAGAAATCAAGGTCGATGAAAAGGGACATCCGATTTCCATCGAGCCTAAGCATCATGGCCATGCTGAAGAAATCATTGAAGACTGCATGATTGCTGCTAATGTTACTGTTGCCAACTTTCTGAAGTGGCAGGAAATACCGGCAATTTATCGTATTCATGAAGAACCGACGGCGAAACGCATCAAGAACTTTGTAAATATGAGTGAGCAGATGGGCCACAAGCTTGTTGTAGGCAAGAGTGAGATCTACCCGAATGAACTGCAGAGATATCTGGACTCTGTCAGTGATACAGATGAGTACACAGTATTATCAATGATGCTTCTGAGATGCATGCAGAAGGCAAGGTATGACTCTCACTGCATCGGCCATTTTGGCTTGGCAGAAGATGAATATCTGCATTTCACGTCACCAATCAGACGGTATCCGGATCTTGTTGTGCATCGGATGCTGCGCAAGTATTCCTTTGAACAGTGCACAGACCTGGAAGAGAGAAAGAATGATGAACAGCTCTGCCAGGAATATGCAGATCAGTCGTCTGTCCGTGAGAGAGAAAGCAGTGATGCGGAATTTGACTGTGATGATATGAAGAAGGCAGAATACATGCAGGATCATATCGGTGAAAAGTATGAAGGCATTATAACCGGTGTCACTGGATATGGTTTCTATGTAGAACTGGCAGATACAATTGAAGGACTGGTCAGACTGACAGAACTTCATGATGACTATTATTCCTTTAATCCAGACCGAATGGAATTGACAGGACAGAGAACAAAGCGGACATACCGGTTGGGAATGAAAGTGAATATTGTCGTCCTTGGTGCAAACAAGGAAGACAGCACGATTGACTTTGGCCTGTCCGGCAAGAACGGCAAAGTCTTTGTAACACATAAAGATCCAAGAGACAGAAGAGAAGCACGTAAGACACATCGCCGGAATGTAAAAGAAGGCAGGAAGAAAGATGGCAGAAGGAAAAGGCACTAAAGTAAAACTTGTCGCAGAAAACCGAAAAGCACGTCATGATTACTTCCTGGAAGAAACGTATGAATGCGGCATGGTGCTGACCGGGACCGAGATCAAATCCATCCGAGCAGGCAAAGTGCAGTTCAAGGATGCATATATTTCCATCTATCAGGGAGAAGCTTGGATCAAGGGGATGCATATCAGCCCATACAAGCAGGGAAATATCTTTAATGTAGATGAGACAAGAGACCGCAAGCTCTTGATGCATAAATATGAGATACAGAAGCTGTCCATGAGCATCAAGACAGACGGCTACACATTGATCCCTACAAAGATGTATTTAAAGGACGGCCGGGCAAAACTGGAGATTGCCTTGGCAAAAGGCAAGAATCTTTATGACAAGCGTGAAGATTCCAAATTGAGAGACGCACGGCGGGAGATGGAAAAGGCTCTGAAATTTCACGGATGAACGAAAAAGAAACAGAAGTATTCTTAACAGTAAAAAAGCATTTAGAAATGTATCCTCTGATGCAGCCGCAGGATGTCATGAAGCTGCTGTATCAGCGCAACTATGGACCGGAGCATATGATTACGGATTCCAGACAGACACTGCGCATGCTGAAGGAAGAAGCTCAGGATGTAACTGTATCTGCAGATGCACCGCTTGTGACCCCTATTGGCAATGCCTTTGTCAGATTGAATCTGGACCGTGCTCTGCATGACTACTCACCAGAACAGATCAATGATATGTTTGTCCGCAGTGCAGATATTATTCACGGTTCTATGAGTCAGTTCTTAGCAGATATCAAGCTGATCCAGAGAAATATTGACGGATTGACAACTGACTTTTCAGCAGATGACTTCTCTGAATATCTCAGCTGGTACCGTGCACAGGCATATCCAGCAGTGCACCACAGTCCAATCTACCGTCAGAATTATGCACCACATTATCGCGTTGTTTTCAACAACATCTGGTATACAATAGACGATTCCCTTGCAAAGTGATTTTACAGGTGTTACATTACTTATGCGTTAAGGAATCAAAAATGGGGCTGTAATGGTTTCGACAGGTTTCTGTTTGATTCAAGCTGCAGTGGAGTGATGACCTTATCATCAAACAAATTAAACGCAAACAACACAAACAGAGGCGCAAGCCTCGCTTTCGCAGCCTAACAACGCTTGACGCGCTGGCCGCGCACCGATTACTGCTTCGTCGTTTGACAGTAGTTGCGTAATTAAAACGAATAAGGTGAAGCTGATGACTGTAGGCTGATCCTGACAATTTTACAGATCAATTCAGTGAGCCGGTGGTCTGCTGTCATGCTCACTGTCTGATCAATCAGCAGAACAAACTGTAGACGCTTGAATGTGAGACAATTCTTGGACAGGAGTTCGATCCTCCTCAGCTCCACTACACCCAATGAGGAGAATGCTAAATTCTCCTTTTTATTATAGGAAGAAGAATGTTTATCTATCGAGTGCTTCTGAATCTGTCAGAAAATCAAATAAGTTATAAATCAAGATGCCATTTTGATTGAAATGTGTCGGAATGTCCTTTACAATAATCATTTTTTTGAAATTGTCATCTACATTTTGTAAAGATAATTGTTCTTGTTTCTCTTTATCTTCATTACTCATTGCTAAAGCTGATTGAATGTAGATTCGATTTGAACCTAAATTGCATACAAAATCAATTTCTAATTTTTTATAAATCCGTTGATCATCTGAATAATAATTGTAATCAACAACACCTACATCAACACTGTAGCCCCGGATCAGAAGCTCATTATAGATTACGTTCTCCATTAAATGGGATTCTTCATACTGTCTGAAGTTCAAACACGCATTGCGTAATCCAGTATCTACAAAATAGTATTTTGCAGGGGTACTGATATATTTTCTGCCTTTTATGTCATATCGATTTGCTTTGCTGATTAAAAAAGAATCTTCAAACAGATCAAGGTAATTTTTAATTGTTTCTGGATGAATAGATTTTCCTTTTACAGATTTAAAGGTGTCAGATAGTTTTTTTTGATTCGTTAATCTGCCAACAGCTGACGCAAGATAGCTCAATAGTTCTTCCATTTCATCTGGATTCCTAACATCGTTTCTTTCCAGTATGTCTTTTACATAGACTTGCGAAAACAGATCTTTTAAAAAATCTTGTTTATCACGTTTACTTTTCATTCCTAAAATTTGTGGCAATCCTCCGAATAATAAATAGTTCTGCCATGCCTGCTCCATTTCCATAGGGTTGTCCTGCATGAACTCAGAGAATGATAATGGGAAAAGGTGGATTTGATCGCCGCGGCCTCTGAACTCGGTAATAATATCTTTTGATAAAAATTTTGCATTGCTTCCGGTAACGTAAGTATCTTCATTTTCGATATGCAGAAAGGAATTCAGAACATCTTCAAATTCGTTTACGAACTGTACCTCATCTAAAAGAATGTAGTACATATCCTTATCTAGAATCATGCTGTGAACATAGTCACATAGCTTGTCAGGATCCCTGTATTGGGCATTTGTCCGATCATCTAATGCGAGTTTTATAATATGGTCTTCTTTGACCCCTTCGCGGATGAGGTAGTTATTAAATAAGTTGAAAAGCAGATATGACTTTCCACATCTGCGTATGCCGGTAATGACTTTGATCATTCCATTATGTTTTTTTTTGATGAGCTTTTCGAGGTATACATTTCGATTCATCGTTTGTCCTCCTATTGAATATTTTACAACTATAGTGGTAAAATATTCAATAACATGCTATACGAAGCACTGTTTAAAAACAACAAGCTAGTGAAAAATTGAGCACTATGGGTGCAAAATATTCACCAGGCAATTGCGGCATAAGCCTTGTTATAAAAAAGAATCTGACAGAAAACAATTTATAATATTTTGTAACGAATCCCGATCTTCAACGTCTAACTTATGTAACAGAAAAGGAGGTGAGCGGCTCTGGATATCGAGAAGCATCTACGGAATTCACCTGGATCTGTGCTATTGCGAATAATCTATGTAATGACTTTTTCAAAGAGAACAGCAGAAAGGCAGAATTGTCTGAAGCAGAGAACTATGTCTCGAGCATAGGCAATGGCGAAGACACTCTGTTCCAAAAAGAAACTTCATTGGAAATTCACAAGATACTTCATTCTCTAGATGAACCATACAAAGAAGTATTTGAACTACGAGTCTTTGAAGAACTGTCATTTTACGAAATATCCGTGATCTTTGGAAAAACAGAGAGCTGGGCACGAGTCACTTATCATCGTGCGAGATTGAAGATCAAAGAAAGGATGGATTCGAATGAATAAAGAAATTAAAAATGGAGAATGCGAGATCGTACAGGATCTCCTTCCACTGTATCATGATGGTGTCTGCACTGAGAAGAGCCGGAGATTTGTTGAAGAACACTTAAAGACATGCAGCACATGCCGATAGATGCTTAAACAGCTTGATACGAGCGAAGCGGAAGATCAATTTGTATTAGATGCACATGATGTACTGAAGCATCACGTGAAAAATGAGCAAACAGCCACAGTAAAGACAGGGCTGGTGTTAGCGGGATTGTTGATGATCCCAGTGATCATCGCTGCGATTCTGACGCTGCCGGGTTATTCAGACTGGAAGATTGATGCAGTACTGATTGCATCGATGCTGCTGATTGCGGGCATGACCGTTGTTCCATTGCTATCAAAGAAGAAAAAGATCAGCAGAACCATCATTTTTTCTACATTGGCATTATTGCTCATCATATTCTTTGTTGAAATGCTATTTGACAATGGTGGATGGTTAAGGTTTGGAGAGATTGCTGCATCCGTTATCTTTGGGTTATCTATTATGTTTGCACCATTCCGTGGTCAATCAGGCAAGTCTGCCTGAAGCCATGAAAGATCAAAAAGGGCTCATTACAATGGGCTGGGATACACTGTGGTGCTATCTGATGCTGTTCATGTTCATCATTGCCTATCCAGAGTCAATGAAAGATATCCTTGTTATAAGTTCTTTCGGATTGATATTGCCCTGGCTGATATTTGCTGTGATCAGATACTGTCCGGTCAATGGCTGGTACAAGGCTGCAATAATCTTTGCTATTGTCGGTGTTTGGACTATGGCAGGAAGCTCCTTTGGATGGGTGCGGGTCATGAATAAACAATCTGCCGTATTTATTGTTTCTGCAATAATTGCAGTGTTGCTTGCGGTTGTGGGACTGGTCAGCAGCAGAAGTAAATAATTCATTCACCATAGGCGGTTTTATTGAGCATGCATTTTTAAACAGTGATAATTTTCTTTTTAGCACTAATCTAGTGTTCCTTTCTTTTAATGCTTCAATAAATGGCTTAAAATAAGCCTATTGTAATGCAGGATGTAAATGCTCAATGCACGCTTTTAAAGTTGCATAAACATAGTATACACAAAGCTGCAATATGAAGCCTTAAACAAGATGTTTCAAATAGTAGTAATAGCTGTTCTTGATATGATCTGCAGAATATCTTGCCCCGGCTGTTCCTAGACATGCATTCAATGCAAGACCAAAACGGCGCCAGCCATATTCTGCACCAAATAGTTTTCCAATTTTAAATGAGGAATGAAAATTGTAGAATTCTTTTGTGGCCTTAAAGAATTCATCCTGAAGTTCCCAGCATGTCATCTGCTTCGGCTTGAATGTCACGGTCATGAAATCATGTGCTTCCCAGTTTTCTGTGAGCAGCCGGCCTTCTTTTTCTAGTTGATCATAGACAGGTGTTCCCGGAAGAGGTGTCAGTACAGCAGGCTGTAGTTGATAGGCATCAATTGACATAGCAAAATGAACAGCTCTTTCAATATCTTCCTGGTTATCTTCATCCAATCCCAGAACAATACTGGCAATCATCCGGATGTCGTGCTTTTTGCATGCTGCAGCGGCAGCTTTGATATCTTCAATGTCCTGATGCTTGTTGATGGAATCAAGCGCTTTTTGATTCAACGATTCAATTCCTATCAGTACACGGGTCAGATGTGCCTTTTTCAATAGATCCAGCAGTTCTTCATCTTTTGCAAGATCAGTTCTTCCAAAGAAAAAGGTCTCTTTGAAAATGAGGTTTTCCTTGATCATAGCCCGGCAGATTGCTTTTGCACGCTCTTTATCAGCGGTGAAGTTATCATCTTCGAAGTTCATATATTTGAAGCCCATCTGCTTATACATGCGCAGTTCTGCAATCACGTTCTCTACGCTTCTCTGCCTGTATGGTGCAAACATTCGGGAAGTGGTGCAGAAGGTGCAGCGGAAAGGACAGCCTCTGGTTGAAAGTACATTTGCGGCTTTAACAGGTGTCATCAAAATTGAATAATCTGGGAAAGGAGCTTCATCGAGACTGCATAGAGGCTCTGCATGAACAATATGTTCTGTGTGCCTGCCTTCTACAACATCAAGGATTACTTTTTCACCTTCGCCGACAATGACTTGATCAGCATGTGCTGCGGCTTCTTCCGGAAGTGCACTGGCATGCATGCCTCCGATCAGGACTCTTCCATGTCCGTCCTTATGGACCATGTCTGCGAGCTCATATCCGCGTTTCGAATTGGATGTCATAATGGAAATACATACTACATCAGCTTTATAAAGCTTCTCATAGTTCAGTTTCCCATTCAGCTCTTCATAAACTTCAACATGATGACCAGCTCTTTTTAGTATGCCGCCGAGGATCAGCGGACCTGTGATAGAATTCGGCTGTCCATATAATTTTCCACCAACTCTATATGCCCAAAACCTGCGCAGGGCAGGAGCTGGAGTTACAAATATGATATTCATAACAACCCTCCTTGATTTACACCTGTCAATCACTAATATCTTGGTTATGTTAGCATTCACATCAAAAAACACCAATTACAAATTGGCCTGAGTGTTAATGGAATAGTCAGGAATTTCATGACGCCTTGTCTGGCATCACAGTTTATACATCGACTGGATCTTTTCAATTGCTTTCGTCAAAGGCGTGAATAAGAGGAAACTGACAGTAAAATTGCCGGCACTGTGCACAATATCATAGGGAATGCCCGCAATCCACCAGGAAAGTGCCAGTTTTGGACCGCCGATAAACAAGGTCGTCAAGGCGCAAAGAGCGCCAAAACTCAATCCAAATACCGTTGAAAGAAGGACGAAAGGCCATTTTGTTGCAAAATGGCGGAATAAATATGTCATGAGGACAAGAATTGTCCATACATACAGGTAGGATATTACCCATGTGCCAATGCCCCAGATCAGCGTTTCAATGCCATCAAATATATATACTGCAGACAGTGTTCTTTTTACACCAAAATGAAGTGTGTATAGAATGATCAGAAGAGATACAAGCTCTATATTCTGCAGAAATGAAAGGGCAATCTTTGCAGTTTCCAGAACTGCTGTCATTGCGGCAATTGTCGTGATTTCTTTGACCGCTTTATTTTTCATAGATCAGCTTAAAATCATCATTGTCCTGAACAGGCTGCTGATCTGCACTGTACTGTCCATATTCACCATTGACATAAATTGCCCAATAAGCTCCATCTTTATTGAAATCGGCAGTCAAATCATTCACAGTCTCCAAGTAAAGCCCATAAGTTGAAGTGGACCCCTGATATGTGAAATCACTGGTCTTGGTCAGTTCATCCATGACATCAGTCAAGTATTCTCCGTCAGTCTGAATACTGTATGTTTTAACTTCATTTTGATCATCTACCACTTCCAGTTCAACTTTCTTTGATCCGACAGCAGTTTTTGGACGGCATGAACAGTATATACAGATCATTACAGCAGCAGCTGCTGCAATTCCGATGAGCCACCATATCAAACGCTTTTTGTTCTTTTTCATACTATATCCTCCAATGAAAGGTTCTTTCAAAATCAAAAATCAATCTTTTCTGATATCAGAATCTGCAATCGGAATCATAGCACACGAAAAATGAGAAAATGCCTTATTTTACCCTTCTTTGTACAGTTGCTTCAAACTGTAAACAGTCATCAAATATGCTGTTTAGATGCCGCAGGATTGGTCACATCCTTCATATATAGGACCGATTCCTGATATACTACAAATAAGGAGGCAAATAATATGCCAGAATTTGGACAGCCATTTACAGGAAATCATCTAGACAGAAAATTGACAGATGAAGAACTGATCCGTTCCATTCGTTTCATGATTGCTGCTGAGTATGAAGCAGTACAGCTGTACATGCAGCTTGCGGAATCTACAGACAATGAATTAGCGATTGATGTGCTTAAGGACATTGCTGATGAGGAAAGAGTACATGCAGGAGAATTCTACCGTCTTTTAAAAGAACTCTCTCCGGATGAAGAAAAGCTGTACGCTGCAGGAGCAGAGGAAGTCGAAGAAGAAATTGCTAAAAGAAAAGGAAAATAGCCAGATTAACGATTATAAACTGTTTTCAGAGCCGGAGCATATCCGGTTCTTTTTTTAGCTAAAGGGCAATGATTTATTTATAACATATAATGTTTTTAACAATTTTTGTTGACTTTTAAAATAATGAGCTTAAACTCTTAATAGGAATAGATACTAATAAGAAGCAATTTGTTCCGCACAGATCTTCAGCACATATTCAGTTGAAAGGGATGATGGAATGAAGCAGTATGTGTGCAGTGTATGCGGCTATATCTATGATGAAGCTAAAGGTATCCCGGAAGCGGGAATTGCCCCAGGCACAACATGGGAAGAACTGCCGGCTGACTGGAAGTGTCCGCTCTGCGGCGCATCAAAGTCAGAGTTTCATGAAATGGGTGCAGCAAAGGCCGCACTAAAGAAAGTGGAAACCATTGAACCATCCAGTGATTTGAAGGAATTAACAGCACTGGAAATGAGCGCACTATGCTCGAACCTTGCCAAAGGCTGTGAAAAACAGTATAAGGCAGAAGAAATGGAATTCTTTAAAGAAATCGCACGGTACTTTAAAGATGCTTCTTCCAAAGCGCAGGATCCAAGTATGGATGAACTCTTAAAGCTGATCAATCAGGATCTGGAACAAGGGCTGCCAGCAGCTAGAGAAGCTGCTGCTGCAGAACCAAAAGACCGCGGTGCACTGCGCGCCTTGACTTGGAGCGAAAAAGTTACGCGTATCCAGAAATCTCTTTTAGAGAGATGGCTGCAGGAAGGCGATGCCATGTTCCAAAATACCGGTGTATGGGTCTGCACTATCTGCGGATTCATCTATATCGGTGAACAGCCGCCTGCACTGTGTCCGGTCTGCAAAGTCCCTGGCTGGAAATTTGAAAAGGTTGAAGGGAGGGTGCAGTAATGTCTGACTTGTTTGCAGTAAGAAACATACGTTTATGTACAAAAGACTGTCTGTGCCTGTATGTCTGTCCAACTGGAGCTTCTGATACTGAAAACAGCATCATTGATGTTGAAAAATGTATTGGATGCGGAAAATGCGCTGATGCATGTCCTTCCGGAGCGATTTCAATGGTTCCGAAAACACTGCCTCCGCAGCAGAAGCACAGTGAAAGAGTCACTGCTGTCATGAAGGCGTTGATGCGTTCCAAATCCAAGGAAGAAAGCATCGCTGCCGGAATGCCGTCTGTATTGGCTGCGGCAATGGAGAAGTCCTGCCGCATTCAGGCAGAGGATATTATCCGAGAAGCAGGATACATGGTCCCTCAAAGTGACAATGCACATTTATTCCTAAGCAAGTTGGTTGAGAATCCGCCGTCTGCGGATTTCCCAAAGGCAGCTGCAGAAGAACTGCTGAAACTGCTGCCAAATAACGAAAGCAATCTAGAAAAGAAAGAGGAGAAAAAAGTAATGAAGAAGTGGAAATGTACAGTATGCGGTTATGTTTATGAAGGTGAGACACTGCCGGAAGATTTTGTCTGCCCAGTATGCAAAGCACCTGCATCAAAGTTTGTAGAAGTAACAGCACCGGAAAGTAAGAACCCATATGCAGGAACAAAGACAGAAAAGAACCTGCAGGAAGCATTTGCAGGTGAATCACAGGCGCGCAATAAGTATACATATTTTGCACAGGTAGCACAGCGCGAAGGATATGAACAGCTGGCAGAGATCTTTACAAAGACAGCTAGAAATGAACAGGAGCATGCACGTCTCTGGTTCCAGGCATTAGGAAACATCAATGACACAGCAAAGAATTTATTAGCTGCTGCTGAAGGTGAGAACTATGAGTGGACAGATATGTATGATCGTATGGCAAAGGACGCTGATGAAGAAGGCTTCCATGATCTGGCTGCTAAGTTCCGTTTGGTCGGCGCTGTTGAGAAGACACATGAAGAGCGTTACCGCAAGCTGCTGAGCAACGTTGAAATGAAGCAGGTCTTCGAGAAGAGCGGACAGACAATGTGGGAGTGCCGTGTATGCGGACACATCGTTGTCGGCAGCAAGGCTCCGGAAGTCTGCCCAGTCTGCGGCTACAGTCAGTCTTACTTTGAAGTACGCAAGGAAAACTACTAAGATTGTCAGGTCTCTCTTCGGAGAGACTTTTTTATTGGTTGTATGATACGCTTATAAAAGAAACGGAGACAGCCATGATCAAACAGATTGCCAATGATGAAATCAGTCAGTATCTGGAGTATGCATATGAGATTGGCATGGATCTGAAACATTCTGCATATCCAACATATACTGACGGACTGAAGACAAAAGAAGATTTTTTCCAGAGTGCTGAACGTGTCAGTACAGAGGATGAGAAGTGGGAAGCGTTCTTATATCTCAGAGATGGAATTGTGCAGGGCTGGATCCATCTGTACAGTCAGATTTCAGAGAAGTACTGTCATATAGATGCATTCAACATCCAGTCTGGCACAGCTGAAGCAGTTCATGAATTCGTCTTGGATATGCACAGACGATTTCCGGGCTTTACCTTAGATATGGGATTCCCGACCGTTAATGAAGAAGCAATTGATGCACTGCGTGCAGAAGGATTTACGCAGATTGAATTCAGCCATGTCAATGTTATGAAGCTGGAAAATTATCAGAAAAAGGAAGCTGCAGTGGATGTGGTGCCAGTAACCTTGGAAAATGAACCTCTCTTCCATCAGCTCCATGATCCAAGGAACGATACGATGTACTGGACATCTGAGCGGATCCTGAAAGAATATCATGTGTCCAAACAGACGAGGTGGCATCTGTATCTTCTGATGACTGGAGACAAGGCCGCTGCCTGCATCTATTTCCTATTCGTTAGAAACATGATGGAGGTCTTCGGTATTGACTACCTGGATCAGTTTGAACCGGATTCTTTTCGTCAACTGATGATTCAGGCACTGGATGTTACAAAAGATGCCGGTATCTATGGAACCTACAATTTTACGGATAGTGATGAGGAAGAAAAAATCCTGCAGGAACTGGGTATGGACTATCAGGGAGATTACACAGCATATCAGATAATCTTATGAAAATGGAAGCTGCTAGTTCCAAATGACGAAACGAATTTTCACTTTCGGCCTTTATAATAGAAAAAGAGGCCAGTGTCCAGACTGGCGAAGGAGAGAACATGACATTTTCAGAGAATTTCTTGTGGGGCGGCGCAACAGCTGCCAATCAGTTTGAAGGCGGGTGGAGCGAAGACGGCAAGGGTGCTTCTGTTCCAGACCATATCAAAGGCGGTACAGTGAGCGAGCCTCGCCTATGGACCAAAGAGATCCATGAAGGTGAATATTACCCTTCTCATGAAGCAGTCGATTTCTATCACCATTACAAGGAAGATATTGCCCTGTATGGTGAGATGGGCTTCAAGTGCTTCCGTCTTTCCATCAACTGGTCAAGGATCTTCCCGACCGGCATGGAGAAGGAACCGAATCAGAAGGGCCTGGAGTTCTATCATCATGTCTTCCAGGAATGCCACAAATACGGCATTGAACCATTGGTCACAATCTCCCACTATGAACTTCCTTGGGGATTGAGTGAAAAGTACAACGGCTGGACCGGCAGAGAAGTCATAGACTGCTACCTGAACTACTGCCGTACATTGTTTACGGAATACAAGGATGAAGTCACCCTCTGGCTGACGTTCAATGAGATCAATATCGGTGCAATGCCGATGGGACGCATCATGGGACTTGGCATGCAGGGTGAAGACGGCAAGCCGATGTTCAAGATGGATGAGTCAAGAGAAGAGGCGTCTGACCGCTTTACAGCACTGCATCATCAGTTCGTTGCCAGTGCACTGGCTGTCAAGCTTGGCCACGAGATCAATCCAAACAATAAGATCGGCCTGATGATTGCCGGCATGATGGTCTATCCATATACACCGAATCCGAAGGATGTGAAAGAAGCACAGGATAAGATGAATATGTCCAACTGGTTCTGCGGCGATGTGCAGGTCAGAGGTCATTACCCATACTATGCAAAGAGATACTTCAAGGACAACAACATCACGGTCCGCATGGAGCCGGGTGATGAAGAGATCCTGAAGGAAGGAAAAGTTGATTTCTATTCCTTCTCCTACTACATGTCATCTACTGCAACTGTTGATGCCGGAATTCTTGAGAAGGCGGCTGGAAATATGTTCTCGGGCATTAAGAATCCATATCTAAAGGCTTCCGACTGGGGCTGGCAGATTGATCCGGAAGGACTGCGCATCTATCTGAATGAAGTCTATGGACGTTATGAGATCCCAGTCATGGTCGTTGAGAACGGTTTAGGCGCAAATGATGAAATTGATTCAGACGGCAAAATCCATGATACATACCGGATCGACTATCTCAGAGACCATATCAAGGCTATGGAGCAGGCAGTGGAAGACGGTGTTGATCTGATGGGCTATACCATGTGGGGATGCACAGACCTGGTATCTGCTTCAACAGGTGAAATGAAGAAGAGATATGGGTTTGTCTATGTTGACAAGGACAATGACGGCAACGGTGATCTGCACAGAGAAAGAAAAGATTCCTTCTACTGGTATCAGAAGGTTTGCAGAACAAACGGTGCTGATCTGGATTAAGTGCCACTGAGCAGGAGAAATCCTGCTTTTTTTATAAATGTCGCTTTGCATGCGACCAACGTGGGCTTTCCACCTTCTATCATGAAAATGGTCAGAGTAAGTCTGAACAGGAGGAAATCAGTCATGAATGAAAATTTAACGGAAGTTGTCTTTATTTTAGATAGAAGTGGATCAATGGCAGGCTTGGAGAAAGATACCATAGGCGGGTTCAATGCGATGCTGGAAAAGCAGAAGAAGGAAGATGGTAAAGCATTGATCTCAACCGTATTGTTTGACGGGGTCAGCGAAGTGATTCATGATCGTGCTGATTTAAGTGAGGTCGAGCCATTAACAGAGAAGGAATACTATGTGCGTGGATGCACAGCTCTGCTGGATGCCCTGGGAGGTGCAATCCATCACATCAGCACCGTATACCGCTATATCCGCAGGGAAGATATACCGGCACATACCATCTTTGTCATTACAACGGACGGGATGGAGAATGCCAGCCATCGTTATTCCGTTAATGCAGTCAGAAAGATGATTGAAGAACAAAAGGAAAAAGGATGGGAGTTCTTATTCCTGGCAGCAAATATTGATGCCATAGGAACAGCACGGAATTTTGGGATTGATGAGGACCGTGCCGCTAATTACCGCTGTGACAGTGAAGGTACAGATCTGAACTTTATGGTGATGTCCGCAACAATCAGTGAAGTAAGAAAAGGGAAAGGCGTATCCAAGGAGTGGAAGAAAAAGATTGATGAAGATTATGACAGCCGAAAAAATCAATAGAGTATAATAAAAGCAGAAAGTAGCAGAGGACAGAATAGTGCCATTGATCATTGAACGCAACGATATTACGAAGATGCAGGTGGATGCCATCGTGAATGCGGCGAATTCATCTCTTTTAGGCGGCGGCGGTGTCGATGGGGCAATCCATCGTGCTGCTGGACCTCAGCTTCTGGAAGAATGCCGAACCTTGGGCGGATGCATGACAGGCATGGCAAAGATCACCAAAGGATATCGTCTTCCTGCCAAGTATGTCATTCATACCGTTGGCCCTGTCTATCAGGATGGCAGACATGGTGAAAAAGATGCACTGACTTCCTGCTATCGGAATTCTCTGTTTCTGGCTGAGACAAATCATTGTGAGACAATTGCCTTCCCTTTGATTTCATCAGGCATCTACGGATATCCAAAAGACCAGGCACTGCAGGTGGCAGTTGATACAATCCATTCGTTCCTGAATGAACATGATATGACAGTGTACCTTGTCCTGTTTGACAAGAGCTCTTTCCAGCTTGGCACCAAGGTGACAGCTGAACTGAAGGAATACATAGATGACAATTATGTCGATATTGAACAGCATCACGATGTTAGACGCGGTACAGCAGTCTCTGCACCGATAAACTATACCATCCGCTCTGCCGGAAGCTCCTTCCTGGCCCAGGCAGATGAAACAAGTCTTGAGAATATTGTCGGCCAAGTCGATGAGAGCTTCTCACAGATGCTGCTGCGAAAAATCGATGAAAAGAAGATGACGGATGCAGAATGCTACAAGAAGGCAAATGTCGACAGAAAGCTCTTCTCCAAGATCCGCAGTGATGTCCTGTATCAGCCAAGCAAACAGACAGCACTTGCGTTTGCCATTGCACTGGAACTGTCATTGACTGAAACCCAGGACATGCTGATGAAGGCGGGATATGCATTGTCACACAGCAGCAAGGCAGACCTGGTCATTGAATATTACATCAAGCACCGAAACTACAATGTATATGAGATCAACGAGGCATTGTTTGCCTTTGATCAGAAACTTCTGGGAATGTAGGCATATTGCTTTCTTCGCATACAGTATCGTCTATATAATACTGTTAGAAAAATAGAAGAAAGGAAATCTATGAAAACAATTCTTATTCCAAACACTGATCTGAATGCATCCATAATTTCACTTGGCTGTATGCGCATCAGTGAGAAGTCTGTTGATGAAACAGAAGAACTGGTCCGCACTGCTCTGGATGAAGGCATCAATTTCTTTGACCATGCGGATATCTACGGAAGAGGCAAATCAGAAACAGTTTTTGGTGAAGTACTGAAGAGGCATCCAGAATGGAGAAGCAGAATGATCCTGCAGTCAAAATGTGGGATTGTCCCTGCCGGCACGGAAAGAAGAAGCTTTAATTCGTCTAAGGAATATATTATAGACAGCGTGCATAAGATTCTGGAACGGCTGCACACAGATTATCTGGATATTCTTCTGATCCACCGCATTGATGTTCTGGCAGATCCGAGGGAGATTGCCGAAGCGTTCGATGAACTGAAGGAACAGGGACTGGTCCATTATTTTGGTGTTTCCAACTACACACCGTCAAGCATGCAGCTGCTGCAGAAGTATCTTCACCAGCCGATTGTAGTTGATCAGCTGCAGCTTTCCATCACACATTCGCTGATCATCGATTCTGCATACTTCTCTGATATGAGAGGTGACGATGCGATTGTTAGAGATACTGGACTGCTGGACTACTGCCGTCTGAATGATATTTCCGTTCAGGCATGGAGCCCGCTGCAGGCATCCTGGGAGGAAGGCACATTTATCAATAACCCAGGCTATCCAAAGCTGAATGCAAGGCTGCAGGAGATTGCAGACAAATACGGTGTCACTAAGAGTGCAGTCGCAATTGCCTGGATCCTGCGCCATCCAGCTGGAATCATGCCAATTGCCGGGACAGCCAATCCTGAGCACCTGAAGGGATTATGCCAGGCAGATCAGTTCACCCTGACGCGTCAGGAGTGGTATGACATCTACATGGCGGAAGAAAAACCATTGCCGTGAGAACACGATCTCTGACAGAAATGTCAGAGATTTTTATGTGTAAACGCTTACTTAAAAAATAAATAAAATTGAGTGTTGACATCATTTCCTTCGGTGCTATTATCTTTATGCGCGATAAAAACAAATCGGATTTCCCAAAGAAATCTGATTGTAAATACAGCCGCAAATTGATCGCCCGAAAGAGTGATCAAGCGATATACAACCGCAAATCGATCTCCATCGAGATCGAGCGAAATATACCAATGCCGAGACAATGATGTCTCGTTTTTTTATGCAAAAAGGAGAAGGAATCTCCTTCTCCTAATATCCTGCTTTCTTGTCAACGACATGTTCCAGAGGTTCCCTGCTGATGTAATGCTTCAGATTGTCCTTGAAGATCTGCAGTACTTTGTCATGGGTCACCTTGGCATTGAACCTGCCTGAGATATGCGGGGTGATGTAGACATTCTCAATCTCCCATAAGGCACTGTTCTTTGGCAGCGGCTCCCACTCTGTGACATCCAAGCAGACACCAGCCAGGTATTTCTCCTTCATGACCTTGATCAATGCCTCCGTGTCAATGGCAGACCCTCTGCCGACATTGACTAAGAGTGCACCTTTCTTCATCTTTCTGAGACGTTCTTCATTAAACAGATGCTTGGTCTCTTCTGTTTCCGGCAGGGACAGTGCAACAACATCTGCTTTCGAAAGATATTCATCAAGATCTTTCATGGTGCCGCATCCTTTGATGTAATCCGGAACGTCATGGACTGTCCTGCGGATGCCGTAGACTTCTGCACCAAGGGCATTCATTTTCCGTGCAAAGGACGATCCGATATCACCCATGCCGACGCATAGGACGGTGCTGGACGAGATGGTGTTGACGGAGCCCAGATTGATCCATGTGTGTTCTTTCTGCAGATCATAGTAATGATAAAGATTCTTCATCATGGCCAGGACTGCTCCTAACATATGTTCAGAAATTGCTTCGCCATAGGCGCCGCTGGCATTCGTCAGAGCAACATTCTCCGGCAGTCTGCCGTATTCACCAATTCCGGCACTGTCCAGCTGCACCCATTTCAATGCTGGTGCTTCTTCCAATAAACGCATCGGCAGATTTCCTAAGACTGCTTCTGTATCCTTGAGATCTTCTGCGGTTACTTCTTCACGTTTCTTCACTGCGATGTCTGCGCCATCCATCTGGAGGGATGTAAGCTGTTCTGAAGAAAACGGAGTCACTAATAAGACTTTCATACGATGTCTCCAATCTTTATTTATTCTATCATTTTCTATGATACATAGGCGGTTTTGATCATTTGTATACTTTTCATCAAGCTTAAATAGTCTTAAGATAAGAAAAGAAAGAAGGTCTTTTTATGTTGAAACAAGTTAAATGGAGCTCTGTACTTACTTCTGTAGCTTTTATTGTTGTCGGTGTGCTGATGATCATCTATCCGAATGTCAGTGCGAGCGTTGTTGCAAATATCATTGGTATCTGCTTTATTGTCTTCGGTATTGTTAATATTGCGGCATACTTTCTGCTGGATATTCATGATACCCTCTATCGGAATGATTTTGCGCTCGGTCTGATGGCGCTGATCTTCGGCATTGCCGTCATTGTCAAGAAGGATCTAATTGCGGATATGATCCCGCTGATCCTTGGCTTGGTCATCATGACCAGCGGCTTTACAAAACTGCAGAGAGCTGTCATCTCCAAGCGGATCGGCTATTCTAATTCGATGATCTACATCATTCTTGCCTTGATCTCCATCGTCTTCGGACTGATCGTCATCTTCTTCTTGAACGGGTCCAATATGGCAAGCATCCTGTTCATTGTCATTGGTGCCGGCTTGATCTACTGCGGCATTTCTGATCTGTTTGCCAACTTCTTCCTGGCTGCTAAGTTCAATCAGTTTGTCAAAGATTTTGACACTGCTAAAAAGGAAGCGGAAGGAAAAATCATTGACGCTGAAACAAGCAACGAAAAGACCGACAGTGACGAAAATCATCAGTAAAATTTTAGAAAACTGCATATTACAGGCCCTTTTTGTGACCTTCCTGTGATGCCGCTGTCTATATGATATAGCCAGGTGACAAAGATGAATATTATTGTAGTGGACGATGATCTCCATTCTTTGCAGGATGTCGTCATGAAAATTAGAATGACTGCCAAGCGGGAAGACAAGGTCTACGGATTTACAGATCCAGCAGAAATGCTGGTGTATGTAGAAGGTCATCCTTGTGATGTTGTCTTCCTGAAGATTGAAATGGAAGCAATGAACGGTCTGGATGCGGCGGAGAAAATACAGCAGCTCAGACCGAAGGCAAACATCATCTTTGAATCTGCGTTTGACTGCTATATGAAGAAAGCCTTTGAGATCCGGTGCAGCGGCTATCTGATGCAGCCAATCAAGAATAGTGATATTCAGGGAGAACTGGATAATCTCAGATTTGCATATGCATACTAAAAGGAGAAACTCGTCTGTGAGCTTCTCCTTCTTTTATTACTTTTTGCGTCCTGCCTTGATCAGCTTGTTCATGTGATTGGAATTTACAATCTCATAGTCGGTACGGAAACCGGCACAGTCATGGAGCAGATCAGTCATATCTGTTCTTGTGTACAGAGGGATATATCCTTCACTGTGGATCTTCATGAAGTTCATCTGACGCAGTGTCTGCATGCATTCATTGGCGTTGTCAACGGCATTGAGCTTCCGCAATAATGCAGAGTAGACAGTCAATGCACTGTAGCAGGTGATGAAGTGTGCATCAATCTGTTCAGAAATGTTGAGATTGGCTCCCTTTTCCGGCACTTCCATGGAAAGGATGCGGAAGTAGTCGTGGACACTCTGACGGAAGGTCGCAATATTGACAATCTTTTTGACAGGAGCCTGCAGGTTGGTGACATATGCCTGAATGCCTTCGGCACCGGCTCTGGTATTCAGGTCAACTTCAGCAGCAGCAGCTTCCGGAGTAGGCCTGGACATATGGAAGGTCAGATAGATCTCATGCTGGAGACGGGTCGCTTCGACCTTGGCTTCAGAATATGTAATGATGGTCCGTAAGGAACCGATAGCTAATTCTTTATAGTAGTAGCGGGATGGATTTTTGATCTCATCATCCAGCCGCAGCTGATCAATGTTGTAGATCTCGCCGCTGTCGGAACGGATCCAGCCGTCTGGATCAAGAGCAGCGTTCTTTTCTTCTTCATGAAGCTGGTCAAATGACAGAGTCATGATGTAGCTGTTCTGCAGTCCCCAGTCCTTGAATTCCTTAGATGCACCAGAAACAATGCCGCCGTCGGAAGTTGTTACAGTACGGGAACCATGATACATCTGCTTGATCTTTTCTTCGGCAGAGCTCAATGGCTGTGATTTTAAATGTTCAGGGTTGCAGCGGTAAGTCAAAGGCATCATGTTGCCGTCAAAGTAGAGTTCCATCGGGATGATCGGAACGCTCTTTTCCTTGCGGCTGCTGGTCTCGTATAAGCAGATGGTCGCATCGTAGAAGAGCTGGTCAGTATTCAGACCGAACAGTTTCTGGGTGTTTTCATATAAACGATTCTTGATGAAATCTTTTTCGCTGGCCAGTACCTTCAGGCCTTTGGTGACCTGCTTAGGTGTAAAATCCGGCGGTTCAATGAAAAGATTTGCACTGTCGTAATAGGACAGCTGTGTGCTTGGATAAATGATGCGGCTGTAGATCAGCCGGGATAATACAGCATCCAGATTGAAATCTAATTTATGCTTTCTTTTGATCTCTGTGCAGATCTCGTGGAAACCGAGCTGTGAATAGAATTCCTGCAGGAAAAGGTAGCCGCCGTTGAAGGAACGCTGTTCATCTTTCTGGATCAGTTTGACTGGGGAATACTTTGCCGTAACTTCATGCTTGTCCTGCTTCTCCAGTTTGTTCAGATCTTCAATGTGCCTCTTTGCCCATTCGACAGGATCCTGTCCATTGAGCTTTTGTTCAAGTTCTTCCACGGTGCCAAGCTTTTCAACAATCTTTGTTGAATGGAAACCATTCTCATATGTTGATTTCAACACATAAAGAGAAGTAGAATTCTTCGACTTCGACATTCCAAGATGCATACCCAACACCCCCTGATATTACCCTAAAATAATTATTACTCAATATTAGCTGAAAATACAAGAATTATTTTTCAAAAAGAAAAAATTGATGTATGCACAGCGAAAATATGGGAGTTCATGTATCCCATGTGATACCATAGATAGTATGGATAATGTACAGATGTTTACCGTCGGCTCACTGCATGTCTCCTTAGAAATATGGGGAGCGGTCTTCTGTGCCATTGCGGCATTATGCGTCTATTTCAGCTATTTTTCCTCGAAACAGGAAAAACGTTTTCTGCTGGGCCTGATGGTCTATGGCGGTCTGCTGCTGATCAATGATGCGATGGCCTGGTACTATCGCGGAGCTCCTGGTGAAACAGCGGCTTTCTGGGTCAGAGTTGCTAACTGGATGACTTTCTTTCTGACGGATATCATCCTTGCTGTCAGTACTGCCTATATTCATTTTAAAGTTTATGGAAGAAAAGCGTTCAATCGTTCGAACTGGCTCTTTAATATCAGTATGATTGTGGCAACGCTGGATATCATCTTCCTGATTCTGTCATTGTATATGAAGTGGTATTTCTATATTGATGAAAACAATTTCTATCATCGTTCTTACCTGAGTTTTATGACGCCGCTCTGCGCTTTGACTGTTCTTGCCTTGAATTTTACAACTTTGATCAAAGGCCGGAAGAACATTTCACATCGGATGTTCGTCTGTATGAGCTTATGTCTGATCCTGCCGGTCATTGCATCAATCTATCAATATTTCCATTATGGTGCCTCCTATGCCAATATTGCCCTGATCATTTCTCTGATTAATCTGTTCATCAATGTCATGGCCGAACAGGGACAGACGCTGACCGATGAAACGGAACACCTGAATAATATGAAGATGGAGCTTCTGATCTCCCAGATTGGTCCGCATTTTGTATATAATACATTGGGTACAATCAAGCATTTATGTCATACTGATCCAAAGCAGGCAGAAGAGATCGTCGATGATTTCTCTTCATATCTCAGAGGCAATCTGGATTCCTTTACAAGCAACCGTCTGGTTCCATTTGCGGATGAAGTTCAGCATATTCAGGCATACCTGGCAATTGAAAAAATTAGGTTTGGGGAGCGCGTGAATCCGGTATATGATATTCAAAGCAGTGATTTCATGATTCCGTCTTTGACCATGCAGCCGTTAGTGGAAAATGCAGTTTCACACGGTCTGTGTGCACGTGAGGAAGGCGGTACGGTTACCATCAGATCTAGAAAAGAAGAACACGCATATATTATTGAAATTATTGATGACGGAGTCGGCTTTGACCCGCATACAGTCAAAGAGAATCCTGAACATATGTATATCGGCATCAAGAATGTTACAGAACGGATCCAGTCCATGTGCGGCGGCAGTCTAAAAGTAGACAGTGTCATTGGCAGGGGCACCGTTATTACGATCACCATTCCTAGAAAAGAAGGAGAGAAGACAGATGAAAATAGTAGCGGCAGATGATGAGCGCATGATGCTGGATGAACTGGTCGATGCCATTCATAAGGCAAGACCGGACGCGCAGCTGGATTCCTTTCAGTTTCCGAGCAAACTGCTTGAATTTGTTGAGCATACAGACAGTCTAGATGCGGCCTTTTTAGATGTAGAAATGGGCACAATGAACGGCATTGAAGCAGCTAAGGCGATTAAGAAATATTTTCCAAAGGTCAATGTCATCTTTGTGACCGGATACGATAAATATATGAAGGAAGCTTTTGAACTTCATTCTTCCGGATATGTCACCAAGCCGATCTCTGAAGAAATGATCAGACGGGAACTGGACAACTTGAGAAATCCTGTCACGGAAGAAAAGAAGGAGGGTCTGACAGCTCACTGTTTCGGTACGTTTGAAGTCACCATGGATGGTGAAACGTTGAAGTTCGAACGTTCCAAGACAAAGGAAATGCTGGCTTACCTGATCGACCGCCATGGTGCTTCCGTGACCAGCGGTGAATTATGTGCAGTGCTGTGGGAGGACAAGGATGCAGATAAGGGAACGAACCATTATCTGCAGGTCCTGAAGAAAGATCTTATTGATACCTTGAAGCAGATCCATCAGGAAGACTTCTTCCAGTATTCCAGAAATGAATACCGGATCGATCCGATGATGCTGAAGTGCGACTACTATGACTATCTGGATAATAAGCCGGAAGGTGTATGGTCCTACAATGGCGAATACATGACGCAGTACAGCTGGGGAGAGAACCGCAACAGCTGGATCATGTATCGGAAACTGTGAGAGATCACATTTCTTGACATTCAGAATCACCTGGTTAAAATGGTAATTAATAAGAACGGCAAAGGAGGAAACGGGTATGGCAAAGAATATGATGAATACATGTTGCTGCTGTAAAGAGAATACCCGGATGAGCCGTTAATCGGGATTGTTTTTACACGCCGACAATCCAGAAACTAATTGGTAAACTAAATCCGGGTTGAATGCTCGGATTTTTCTTTGCCGTACTTATCGCATACAATAGAAAAAGAGGAAAATAAAATATGACTAAGATTTACACATCCATGGAACAGCTGATTGGCAGAACACCATTATTAGAACTTACACATCTGGAAAAAGAATATGGACTCAAGGCAAAGGTCGTAGCGAAGCTTGAGTACTTCAATGCAACCGGATCCGTCAAGGACCGTATCGCAAAGGAAATGATTGAAGATGCAGAAGCACGCGGTGTCTTAAAGGAAGGTTCAGTTATTATTGAACCGACCAGCGGCAACACCGGCATCGGTCTCTCTGCGGTTGGTACAGCAAAGGGATACAGAGTCATCATCGTCATGCCTGATACAATGTCAGTGGAAAGAAGAAAGCTGATGAAGGGCTATGGTGCTGAACTTGTATTAAGTGAAGGTGCCAAGGGCATGAAGGGCGCCATTGCCAAGGCAGAGGAGCTCTCCAAGGAAATTCCAAATTCATTTATTCCTGGTCAGTTCGTCAACCCAGCAAACTGGAGAGCACATTACAAGACAACTGGACCTGAGATCTGGGAAGATACAGATGGAAATGTAGATGCCTTTGTTGCAGGAGTAGGAACAGGCGGAACGTTAACAGGGACAGGGAAATATCTGAAAGAAAAGAATGCTGGTGTTAAAATTATTGCAGTAGAACCGGATACTTCTGCTGTTCTCTCGGGAGAGGCAGCAGGCCCGCATAAGATCCAGGGCATCGGTGCCGGCTTCATTCCGGATGTATTGGACACAAAGATCTATGATGAGATCATCCGTGTCAAGAATGAAGATGCATTCGCAATGGGTTCCGCTGTCGGACAGAAGGAAGGCGTACTGGTGGGAATCTCTGCCGGTGCAGCTGTCTATGCCGGCATTGAACTGGCAAAGCGTCCGGAATATGAAGGCAAGACGATTGTTGTCCTGCTTCCTGATTCAGGCGACCGCTACCTTTCTACAGCCCTCTTTGGAGAATAAGAAATTATATGGATAAATCACACAGTACACTTCTGCAGGAAATTGACAAGAGACGGGATCCGATGCTGGGCAGTGCATGCCGCATCACCAACCGTACAAGGATCGTATCGATCATCAAGGAAATCCAGGTCGTGCTTTTACCTGGATACTATAACTATAATCATTTGACAGTCGAAGGTGCCTTGGAACAGCTGGAGAAGGATCTGAAACTGGAGATTGATTCTACACTGTGCTTTGCCGGAAGGAATATGACTGCTTCCCAGGATCTGACGGATGCTTTCTTAAGTACACTGCCGGAGATCATGCGCAGGCTGAATACAGATATTCAGGCAATCTATGACGGTGATCCTGCCGCCAAGTCAAAAGCAGAAGTGATCCTGTGTTATCCAGGCTTCTATGCGATTTCAATCTACCGCATGGCCCATGAGCTCTACCGCTTAGGCGTGCCGAATATTCCCCGCATCATGACGGAGTATGCCCATGAAAAGACCGGAATTGACATCAATGCCGGTGCTGTCATTGGCGATTACTTCTGCATTGACCATGGGACAGGCATTGTCATTGGTGAAACAGCCGTGCTGGGGGATCATGTCAAGCTCTACCAGGGAGTTACCTTAGGTGCCAAGAGCTTTGAAAAAGATGAGAATGGACATTTGGTCAAAGGCGGCAAGCGCCACCCAAATCTCGGCAGTCACGTCACGGTGTATGCCAATGCAACAATCCTGGGCGGGGATACAACGATTGGGGACCATTCCGTCATCGGCGGAAACGTCTGGCTGATCAATTCTGTGCCTGCCGGAAGTACTGTGTATTACAACAAGAAGACAGACTGATCTGCCTTCTTTTATTAAGCCTATTCCTTTTCATTTCTTGTATGAACAGGTAGAATAGAACATGTTCGGAGGATTCTTATGTTTAATGATTGGTTTACGATTGGACCGTTAACGATCCATGGCTACGGCGTCATGATTGCGATTGGCATTCTGGCTGCCTTCTGGTTAGCTGAAAGACTTGCCAAAAGATACAACCTGGAATATGAAAAAATAGATACATTTATTCTGTGGATCCTGGCATGGGGCTGGGGTACTTCCAAGCTGACTTACTGCTTGACGGTATTTGATCAGTTCCTGAAAGATCCATTAGCAGTCTTAGGCTCCGGCGGATGGGTCGTCTACGGCGGCATCATCGGCGGCATCATCGGGGCATACATCTGGTGCAGATGGCATAAGTGGGATTTCATGCATTACTTCAATGTCTTGATTCCAGTCGTTGCCTTGGCACAGGGATTCGGACGCATCGGCTGCTTCTTCGCTGGATGCTGCGGCGGCATTGAGACACATGCATGGTACGGAGTCAGCTTCCCGGCGACTTCCCTTGCCTGGACAACAGCCCGCATCATTCCAACACAGCTCATCTCTTCAGTCGGTGACTTTGGCATTTTCTTAGCAACGTATCTGATCCTGACAAAAGGAAAGCATCCGGAAGATACAGCCGGATGGTATCTGATGCTCTACAGCATCGGCAGATTCTTTATTGAATTTATCCGCGGTGATCTGATCAGAGGTCAGATCGGCATTTTCTCAACATCACAGGTGTTTGCAATCGTTGTCTTCCTGTTCGGTGCTTTCCTGATCTGGCGCAGACAGAATAAGACTTCTGATCCAAAGGAGGAAATCAAATAATGAAAATCGGTATTGCGAATGATCATTCAGCAGTGGAAATGAAAAATGAGATTGCAGAGTATCTGAAGTCCCTTGGCTATGAAGTCGTCAACTATGGCACGGATACGACGGAAAGCGTCGATTATCCAGTCTATGGTGAAAAGGTTGCCAATGCAGTTGCCTCCGGTGAAGTAGACAGAGGTGTTGCCATCTGCGGCACCGGTGTCGGCATCGGCCTGGCATGCAATAAAGTCAGAGGCATTCGTGCATGTACATGTTCCGAAGTGTACAGTGCAGAATACAGCAGACGTCACAACAATGCGAATATCGTGACCTTCGGAGCCCGCGTCATCGGCATTGAAACGGCAAAGCAGATTGTCAAAGTCTTCATGGAAACAGAGTTTGAAGGCGGCAGACATGAACGCAGAGTCAATATGATTATGGACATCGAAGCACGCAACTGTGCAAAGTAAACTAAATAGAGCCTGAGAATAATTCTCAAGCTCTTTTCTTTTTGTCATGATTGTTCAGAATCATGAATTCATTTTTATGGAAGGAGATCAGTCCGTCCTTCTGCATCTTGCTCAGTTCATTGGACAGTGCACTGCGTTCCACATTGAGATAGTCAGCCAGCTGCTGACGGTCAAAGGGGATGGTAAAAGAGAGACTGCCGGCAGTTTTAGCCTGCTGGGAAAGATAGGAAAGCAGACGGCCGCGGATTGATTTGGCTGAGGTGTTGACACTGCGCTTGGACAGCGCCAGATTCTTCATGGCTGAGATCCGCAGCAGATTGTGGATCAGCTTGTTGTGATAAAGACAGGCATTCGAACAGGTCGTCATGACTTTGGATGCGTTAAGGAACAGGATGGTGCTCTTTTCAGATGCGGTGACATTGACGAGCAGAGGTTCACCGGGGATGCATGCATAGGTCTCGGCAAACAACTGACCGGGATTGACATGAGAAAGAATTGTCTTATTGCCCCAGGCATCATCAATTTCAATGTTGACGCCGCCGCTCAGGACCATGCCCATATCTTCAATGATGCTGCCAGCCCGCATGACGGACTCACCCTTGCGGTATTCCTTCTGGTAGGCACTCAGACAGTTCAGCATCTGCTCTGCTTCATCCGATGTTGTCCCTTTGAACAGATTTGTCTGATTCAGTTCTTTTATGTCCATGATTTCTCCAAATGTTGTTATAACAACATACTTGATGCCTCCAATATATTAAACTATCAGCGTAAATACAAGCAGGAGGATCTGAAATGCAGAGAAAGATTATTCATATCGATGAAGAGAAGTGCAATGGATGCGGCGCATGTGCAGCTGCCTGCCATGAAGGTGCCATTGCGATGGTCAACAATAAGGCGAAGCTGATGAGAGATGATTACTGTGACGGCTTGGGAGACTGTCTGCCAGGATGTCCGACAGGTGCAATCACCTTTGAAGTCCGGGAAGCGGCTGCCTATGATGCCGGTGCAGTTGCCGCATCCAAACAGGCACAGCAGATGTCAGCCAATACGTGCGGCTGCCCAGGAACACAGGCAAAGAACATCCAGCATGAGGAATGTGACTGCGGATGTCACGAAGAGAAATTTGAACCAGTCAGCCGCCTGAATCAGTGGCCGGTGCAGATCAAACTGGTGCCAGTGAATGCACCATACTTTGACGGAGCGAAGCTGCTGGTCGCTGCCGACTGTACAGCATATGCCTATGCAAATTTCCATGAGAAATTCATCAAGAACCACATCACGCTGATTGGATGTCCGAAACTGGATGACATTGACTACACTGAAAAGCTCAGTGCAATCATTGCCGAAAACAATATTCAAAGCGTCACCATTGTAAGAATGGAAGTACCTTGCTGCGGAGGACTGGAAATGGCTGTAAAAAATGCCTTGATGGTCAGCGGCAAGTTCATCCCTTGGCAGGTCGTAACAATCTCCACCGAAGGAAATATCTTAGATTGACGATAACGTCAGAAGGAGAATGATGATGAAATTTCGCGTAAATGATGGATGTATTGGATGCGGGCTCTGTGCAAGTACCTGCCCAAATGTGTTCCATTTGAATGATGAAGGATTATCTGAAGCAGCTGAAACACTAGTGGAACCGCAGGATGAAGCAGACGCTCTGGCAGCAATGGAAGGCTGCCCAGTTCAGGTCATTGAGAAAGTTGAGGATTGAGGATGACATTCATTAAGAATCTTGATCACGAAAGAGCGCTGAAGCTGACAGATGAAGCGGCAGTCGCAAAGGGACAAGTCGTCAGTAAGACCCTGGCGCAGAATGATGCGATCAGCATTACTCTGTTTGCCTTCTCCAAAGGAGAAGAGATCAGCACGCATTCCTCACATGGAGATGCCATGGTGCAGGTGCTGGAAGGTACAGCAGAACTGACCATTGGCGGCGTCAAGCATACAGTCAAGGCTGGTGAAACAATCATCATGCCGGCAGAAGTACCGCATGCATTATTCGCTGTGGAAGACTTTAAAATGCTGCTGACAGTTGTGCTTCCTTATGAAGCCAGATAAAAAATACTGCCTGCAGGTGAAACGGGTCTATGAAGCATCAGACGCATCCGATGGATATCGGATCCTTGTAGACAGACTGTGGCCAAGAGGCATCAGGAAAGAAGACCTGATCCTTGACCGATGGCTGAAAGAAGCAGCGCCTTCCAATGAAGTGCGAAAGCAGTTCAATCATCAGATCGAGAATTATGGTCTGTTTGCAGAGAACTATCGAAAAGAACTGGATAATAACGAAACTGCACAGATGCTGGTGCCTTTCTGCAGAAAGCTTTTATGCGCGCAGAATGTGACGCTGCTGTACAGTGCGAAAGATAGGGAACATAACAATGCAGTGGTGCTGTGTTCCTGGCTCAATGAAAAAATAAAGGGAGAATAATATATGGAAGATCAGATGTTCTGTTTCCAGTGTGAGCAGACGGCAGGATGCACAGGATGTGTTGGTGCGGCAGGTGTCTGCGGAAAGAAGTCAAATACAGCAAATCTGCAGGATGAACTGACTGGCGCATTGATTGGCTTGGCCAGAGCGACTGATGGGCATACCCATCCGACGGAATATACATACGGTCTGCTGATTGAAGGACTGTTCACAACAATCACCAATGTCAGCTTTGATGACGAAGCTGTTTTAAAAGAGACAGCCAAGGCACATGCGGAAAAGGAAAAGCTGGTGCCAAGGTGCAGTACATGTGAAGACCCATGCGGAAGAAATAATGACTACAATATGAAGGAACTGTGGAATGACAATGAAGACATCCGCAGTCTGAAGTCATTGATCCTGTTCGGCTTAAGAGGCATGGCTGCATATGCATATCATGCACGTATGCTTGGATACATCGATCCAGAGATTGATCATTTCTTTGCGGAAGGGTTGTTTGCGATTGGAGAAGATCTGAGCCAGGAACAGCTGCTGCCGAAGGTGCTGAAGGTTGGTGAAATCAATCTGAAGTGCATGGCTCTGTTAGACAAGGCAAACACCGAGACATATGGTACGCCGGAACCGACAGAAGTATCTCTGACAATTGAGAAAGGTCCGTTCATTGTTGTGACTGGTCATGATTTAAAAGACCTCAAGACACTGCTGGAACAGACCAAGGATAAAGGCATCAATATCTATACACATGGTGAGATGCTGCCGGCACATGGCTATCCTGAACTAAAGAAGTACAAACATCTGAAGGGCAACTTCGGCACTGCATGGCAGAATCAGCAGAAGGAGTTCGATAATATTCCTGCTCCGATCCTGTATACAACAAACTGTCTGATGCCTCCAAAGGCGAGCTATAAGGACCGTGTCTTTACAACGGAAGTAGTTGCTTTCCCAGATACTGTCCATATTGATGAAAACAAAGATTTCACACCAGTCATTGAAAAGGCATTGGAACTGGGCGGATATCCGGAAGATCATGTGATGACCGGCATTAACGGCGGCACAAAAGTGATGACAGGATTCGGTCATGGCACCATCCTTGCCAATGCGGATAAAGTAGTAGAAGGGGTTAAGAATGGTGATATCAAGCACTTCTTCTTAGTTGCTGGATGCGATGGTGCAAAACCAGGCAGAAATTACTACACTGAATTTGTCAAAGCCACACCGAAGGACACGATTGTTCTGACGTTGGCCTGCGGCAAGTTCAGATTCAATGATTTGGATCTTGGTACGATTGACGGTCTGCCGCGGATCATGGATATGGGACAGTGCAACGATGCCTATGGTGCCATCCAGGTTGCGGTTGCTTTGGCCAATGCATTCGGCTGCAGTGTCAATGATCTGCCATTATCCTATGTCTTATCATGGTATGAACAGAAGGCAGTATGCATTCTGCTGACACTGCTCCACTTAGGCATCAAAGGCATCCGTTTAGGACCGTCTTTACCGGCGTTCCTGTCACCGAATATCCTCCAGTTCTTAGTTGAGAATTATGGAATTGCACCAATCACTACGGTTGATGCAGATATGAAGGCGATGCTTGGGTAAAACAAAAATTGGTATGCATGTGCATATCAATTTTTAGTTGCCGGTGCCGTATGGCTTCGAAGTATCATAGACAATCTCATTCTTTGTCTCATCATAATATGGACAGGACTGTAGATTCGGTGCATTGTTCTCGTTCTTTGAATCAGTCTGTTTTACATAAACAAAGATATATGTGTAATCATACTTGCCAGGCTGATTGATTCCTTTAAAAGTTTTTATGTTCTCAAAGACGACCCAGCTGGAACCGGAGGAATATAAATATGCAGTGCCGGTCTTGGTGTTGTATACGTAATATCCGTGGGCGTCATTCGTATTCTTGAATCCTTCCGTCATATATGCGGCAGATGCAGCAGCTTTTGCGGCACGGATATTGTAGCGGACAGCAGCAATCTGTGCCTTTTTCTTCTGCACAGTAAAAATAGGTATGCTGATGCCGGCAAGTACAGCAATAATGGCAGCGACAATCAGCAGTTCAGCCAGCGTAAATCCCAGTTTGTTCCTTCTTTTGTTCATACACAAATCATAATACGCATGAGCAGCAGTGTCTAAGAACAGTGTGAGTATTATGCAGGGCATGAATGGCAAAAGATGTAAGAATATTTCAAGAATGACAGGTATTTAGTACACTGTATAGAAATCAATAGCATTTTCATGGTCAAACCATTTGAAAATGAGCGTTGGTAAGAATATTCTTCTGATATTAGGGAAGGTATTTATCATGAAGACAATCATTAAGCGCAGCGGCGTCCAGGCAGTCTATGAACGGCAGAAGATCGCTTCAGCAATGGCGAAGGCATTCAGCAGTGTAAATCAGCATGCGGATGAACAGACACTGGAAGATCTTTTGGTACAGGTCGAAACAAGTCTGGAAGGAAAAGATAATGTCAATGTAGAAGAGATCCAGGATAAAGTTGAAGAGATCCTGATGAAGAATGGCTGCTATCAAGCAGCTAAGAGCTATATTCTTTATCGTACCAACCGTACAGAATTAAGAAATCAGCGTGAAAATCTGGAAGCTGAATTAAAAGATGAGGAATTGGAACCGGTCCTCTGTCAGATTCAGAAGGATTTTCCTGACTGCAGCCTCAATCGTCTGACCGCAAAATATCAGGCGATGGAGAAAGCAGACCAGGATCGCTGGCAGTGTCTGGATCTTCTGATCCGCAGTGCAGCAGAATTGACAACCAAGGAAGAACCAGGGTGGGAAATTGTTGCCGGCAGACTGTTGAGCTCCAAGATCCACCGTCAGCTGAAGGAAACAGAAAGCCGTATGGGTATCCTGGATTTCTACAGCAAGCTCAAGTATTTAACAGACGAAGGTCTCTATGGAGACTACATTCTGCAGAACTATACATATCAGGAAATCCAGGAAGCAGCTTCCTATATGGATGTCAGCCGCAATGACCGCTTTACCTACAGCGGTCTGGATCTGCTGTCACAGCGATATCTGATCCACAGTCATCATCATGAGATCCTGGAATCACCGCAGGAAATGTACCTAGGGATTTCACTGCATTTGGCAATGAATGAAAAAGCATCACGGCTCAGCTGGGTCAAGAAATTCTATGATATGCTCAGCAGCCATGAAGTCACCATGGCAACCCCAACAATGTCTAATGCACGCAAGCCGTATCATCAGCTGTCCAGCTGCTTTGTGGATACTGTGCCGGACAGTCTGGACGGTATCTATCGCTCCATTTCAAATTTCGCTGATGTCTCCAAATTCGGCGGCGGCATGGGCATGTATTTTGGCAAAGTCAGAGCCAGAGGCGGTTCCATCCGTGGGTTCGAAGGAGCAGCCGGCGGCATCATCCGCTGGATCTGTGTCGTCAATGATACAGCTGTTGCGGTTGACCAGCTCGGTGTCCGTCAGGGTGCCGTGGCCGTTTATCTGGACGCATGGCATAAAGATCTGCCGGAATTTCTGCAGCTGCGCACCAATAATGGCGATGACCGCATGAAGGCTCATGATGTCTTCCCGGCCGTATGCTACCCAGATCTATTCTGGAAAATGGCAGCTGACAATCTTGATCAGGACTGGTATCTGATGGATCCGCATGAGATCTTGACGGTCCGCGGGTATGCCTTGGAAGACAGCTATGGCGAAGAATGGGAAAAGAAGTATTTTGAATGTGTCCATGATTCCCGGATCTCTAAGCGTGTCCTTCCTTTAAAGGAAGTAGTCAGGCTGATCCTGAAGTCAGCGGTTGAAACTGGCACACCGTTTGCGTTCAACCGTGATACCGTCAACCGTGCCAATCCAAATAAGCATGCAGGCATGATATACTGTTCCAACCTCTGTACAGAGATTGCCCAGAATATGACTTCCTGTCAGCAGATCACAAGAACAGTCGAGACCAAAGAAGGCGACAAGATTGTCGTTACACAGGCCAAAGCTGGTGATTACGTTGTATGCAACCTGGCATCCTTGTGTTTAGGCAATATCAATGTGGATGAGCCAAGTGAGGTCGAACGCATCACTTCGGCCGCTGTCCGTGCTCTGGATAATGTCATTGATCTGAACTTCTATCCTGTCCCTGAGGCAGAGATCACCAATCATAAGTATCGTTCCATCGGCTTAGGTGTATCGGGGTATCATCATATGCTTGCCCGTCATCAGATCCAATGGGAATCCCAGCAGCATCTTGACTTTGCGGACAAGGTATTCGAAGAGATTGCCTATGCCGCCATCAAGGCAAGCAGTGATCTGGCAGAAGAACGCGGCAGCTACAGCTTGTTTGAAGGTTCGGAGTGGCAGAGTGGAGAATACTTCACCCGCCGTGGATATGATTCATCAAGATGGCAGCAGCTGAAAGAAGACGTCAAGGCACACGGCATGCGCAATGCCTATCTGATGGCAACTGCACCGACCAGTTCAACTTCCATCCTGATCGGCACGACTGCCGGACTGGATCCGGTCATGAACCGTTTCTTCTTAGAAGAAAAGAAAGGCGCCATCCTGCCGCGCGTTGCCCCAGAGCTTTCCCCGGCAACCTACTGGTTCTATAAGAATGCCCACACGATTGACCAGACCTGGTCTGTCAAGGCGGCCGGCATCCGTCAGAGACACGTGGATCAGGCACAGAGCTTCAATCTGTGGATCACCAATGACTACAAGATGAGCCAGCTTCTGCACCTGTATGTCCTAGCTTGGCAGAGCGGTGTCAAGACCATTTACTATGTACGTTCCAAGGCATTGGATCCGGAAGACTGTGAAAGCTGTTCCGCATAAAAGGAGAAGACTGAGATGAGCACAAATGAAGAAAAAATAAACCGCAAGCCGTTATTCAATCCGGATGGGGACATCGATGTCCGCAACCGCCGGCTGATCAATTTCAATACGACCAATATCAATGACTTCAACAATATGAAGTATGCATGGGTCTCTGACTGGTACCGTCAGGCAATGAATAATTTCTGGGTCCCGGAAGAGATCAATATGAATCAGGATAAGTCAGACTATCCAAAGCTCTCTAAACCAGAGCGTACGGCCTATGACAAGATCCTCAGTTTCCTTGTCTATCTGGATTCTCTGCAGAGTGCCAATCTGCCGAATGTATCTCAGTATGTCACAGCAAATGAAGTCAATCTATGTCTGTCCATTCAGACCTTCCAGGAATGTATCCATTCCCAGTCCTACAGCTATATGCTGGATACCATCTGCAACCCAACGGAACGCAATGACATCCTGTATCAATGGAAGACGGATGAACATCTGCTCAAGCGCAACCGTTTCATCGGTGATCTGTACAATGAGTTTGTGAATCATCAGGACAAGCAGAGCTTCTTGAGAGTATGCATTGCCAACTTCATTTTGGAAGGCGTGTATTTCTATTCCGGCTTCATGTTCTTCTATAACTTAGGACGCAACGGCAAGATGCCGGGCTCCGTACAGGAGATCCGCTACATCAACCGTGATGAGAATACCCATCTCTGGCTGTTCCGTGAGATCCTGCTTGAACTGCAGAAGGAAGAACCGGAGCTGTTCGATGAAGCCAATATGAAGATGATCCGTGAGATGATCGATGAAGGCGTCTGTCAGGAAATAGACTGGGGTCAGTATGTCATCGGCAATGAGATTCCCGGCCTGAACACCAAGATGGTCGAAGACTATATCAAGTATCTCGGCAATCTGCGCTATTCCTCCTTAGGCTTCGGCACATTGTATGAAGGCTATGAAGATGAACCGGAATCCATGCAGTGGGTGTCACAGTATTCCAATGCCAATATGGTGAAGACAGACTTCTTTGAAGCACGCAGCTCTGCCTATGCAAAGAGCAGTGCCATTGAAGACGATTTATAAGCATAATAAAAGACAGAGACTTTGATCATTGGATCATTGTCCCTGTCTTTTTTGATTATTCAGCTGGTATTTCTGCTGGAGCAGGAAGCTCTGCCGGCTTTTCGTTGAGAATACTCATGAACTCTTCGCCAGTGATTGTTTCCTTTTCATACAGATACTTTGCGATACGGTCAAGATCATCACGATGTTCTGTCAGCAGCTTGACTGCCTTTTCGTGTTCCTTCTTGACTAAGGCAACGACTTTGGCGTCAATCAATGCGGCTGTATCATCAGAACATGCAAGCGAAGCATCCCCGCCCAGATACTGGTTGGTGACATGTTCCATCGCTACCATGTCGAAGTCATCCGACATGCCGTACTGGGTGATCATTGCACGGGCTACCTTAGTCGCTCTTTCAATATCATTGGAAGCACCTGTGGATACAGAATGGAAGACAACTTCTTCAGCAGCTCTGCCGCCGGTCAAAGTCGCAATTCTGTTCTCCAGCTCGTCTTTTGTATAAAGATAGTGGTTTCCTTCTTCGACCTGCATCGTGTAGCCTAAGGCACCTGAGGTACGAGGAATAATGGTGATCTTCTGGACAGGCGCACTGTTGGTCTGCAGAGCAGCGACTAATGCATGTCCGACTTCATGATAGGAGACAGTCAGCTTTTCCTTGTCTGTTAAGATGGCATTCTTCTTCTGGTATCCGGCAAAGACCACTTCAATGGACTCTTCCAGATCCTTCTGTGAGACTGCTGATCTCCCTTCACGGACTGCCCGTAAAGCAGCTTCGTTGATGATGTTGGCTAATTCAGCACCAGAGGCGCCGGAAGCCATTCTTGCGACAACATTGTAATCGATATTCGGTTCTGTCTTGACCTTCTTGGAATGGACTTTGAGGATATCCTCACGTCCCTTGAGATCAGGAAGCTCGACAGGAACACGGCGGTCAAATCTGCCTGGTCTTAATAAAGCCGGGTCAAGATTTTCCGGACGGTTGGTGGCCGCCAGAATGATGACGCCGTTGTTGCCTTCAAAGCCATCCATTTCTGTCAACAGCTGGTTCAATGTCTGCTCACGTTCATCATTGCCGCCTAAGTTGCCGGCAGTACGCTTGCCGCCGATGGCATCGACTTCATCAATAAAGACAATGCATGGTGCCTTTTCCTTGGCCTGCTTGAACAAGTCTCTGACTTTGGAAGCACCCATACCGACGAACATCTCTACAAATTCGGAACCTGAGATGGAGAAGAACGGAACATTCGATTCACCGGCAACTGCTTTTGCAAGCATAGTCTTGCCGGTGCCTGGAGGACCGACTAACAGTACGCCTTTCGGCATTGTTGCACCGATGGACTTGTACTGCATTGGATCATGCAGGTAACGGACAATTTCCTGCAGATTCTCCTTTGCCTCATCTTCGCCGGCAACATCTGAAAATTTGATTCCGGTCGTTCCCTTGACGTATTCACGTGCATTGGACTTGCCGAGATTGAACATGCCGCCCATACCGCCGCCGATGCCGCCGCCGGCACCTGATCCTCCCTGCATATTCCTCATAAAGGCACGCAGGAGCCAAGTTGCCAACAAGATTGGCAGCAGCCAGGAAACAATCAAGGTCAGCCAGGAAGACTGCTGTTCAACAATATCAGCAGTATATGTGACGCCGGCAGTGTTCAGACGTTCTGTCAGCTGCGGGTCATCCATCAGGCCTGTCTTATATACGGTAGAGTCATTCTTGAGCTGATACAGGATCTGGTTTGACTGCACTTCGACATTTGAGACATTTCCGTCTTTCGTCTCCTGTACAAATTCACTGTAATTCTTCTGTACAATCTGCGCCTGTTTCATGCTAGGTACCATGATCAGGTTCATCAGAATCAACACGACTATGACGATGGCATAGTAGTAGATAATTGGTCTTCTTTGGTTCTGGTTTTGATTTTTGTTATCAGGGTTGATAATTATCACCTCTCAATCTGATAGTAATACCTTAGCACACTTTAGCTAAGAGTGCTAATAATTTACACTGAAAGTTGTGTGAAGTTGTGTGAAACTCGAGAAATACGTGTTTATAAATGAAAATAACATCAAAAAATATGGTGAAAAGCTATAATAGAAAGAGAAGAAATTGTTATCGGGAGGATCCTGTATGAGCGGAAAAATCATTACAATCAGCCGTCAGTTCGGTTCCGGCGGCCGCAGCATCGGTGAGATGACGGCAAAGAAACTTGGCATCAAGCAATATGGACGTGAGATCATTGAACAGATTGCTGAGCGTTCTGGTTTTGCGGAAGAGTATGTCAGTGAACAGAGTGAATCTGTCAAAGAGGGAGGTCTGTTTGGGGCTTTTGCGGCATCAGACTTCTATGAGAATGCCAATCGGATCACCATTTGGACGGAACAGTGCCGGATCATTCGTGAAATCGCAGATCAGGGACCATGTGTCATAGTCGGCAGATGTGCAGACTATGTCCTGAAGCAGGACTATGACCTGCTGAGGGTGTATATCTATGCGGATATGGACTACCGGGCAGACAGAATTGTCAGAGTCTATGGCGAATCAAATGTAAAGCCTGAGAAGAGATTAAAAGAAAAAGACAAGCGCAGGGCTGCCTACTATGAGATCTATACGGATCAGAAGTTCGGGGAGCCGGAGAATTATGACCTCTGTCTCAACAGCGGCAAGCTAGGCTTAGAAGAATGTGCTGATATCATCGTTGATGTTTATCAGAAGATGTGCAGTAAAAAATAATAGTAATAGAAAGGGACATACCGATTGAGGATATGTCCCTTGTTTCTTATAGATGGAAGGCTTTGATGCGGCGCTTCTCTTCATACATATGATGGTCTGCCCGTGACAGGACAGTTTCAAAATCTTCATTGACGTCGTGCTGGGAGAAGCCGCAGCTGAAGGACAGTGTTGTAACGGCACCGTCAGTCAAAGTCAGCGGTGTCAGAAGCAGATCATTGCGCAGAGAGGCGATCCGGTTCATGATCTCATCATACGTGAGGTCATAGAGGATGCACATGAACTCATCCCCGCCCAGCCGGAAGTAGGAAGACTTCTCAGGGAAAGTATGGCGCAGAGCTTCAGCCATGGAACGGATCACTAAATCACCATTGTTGTGGCCGTGTCCGTCATTGATTCCCTTCAGGTCATTCATGTCGAACATGCCGACAAAGAAGCGTTCATGAATATGCTTTTCAAGGAACTCCTTCAAATAGGTGCGGTTGTAGAGACCGGTCAGCATATCTGTCTTGGAAAGATGAAGGATCTCCATCTGCATCTGATGGTTTGTCAGCATGGTCTCGACATTGGTCTTGACCAATTCCAATAATTCTATGTCCTGCGGAGCAAAGGCATTTTTTTCCTCAGAATCAAAGCAGAGGATTGCATACAGTTTATTGTTGACATAGACCGGTGCAGATAATGTGGAGCCAAGCAGCTGGGCATGGCTTTCGGTCTTGATTTCGGTATGATAGATATTCAGGAACTTGCTCAGGTCATTGATGATGACTGACTGGTCATATTTTCCATGTGTCGCCATGCCTAAAAAAGTTGAATTACGGTCAAAGGTCACGTTATAGACATCATCGTTATAGCCACGTTTCGCAACAATCCTGAAAATATCATTCTCAGCCAACATCAGAGAACAAAGGTCACTGTGCTGAACTGCCTTGCCGCAGTTCTCCAGGATGAATTCATAGACACTCTGGTCGCTGTCAACATGACTGAAGGCATTGGCCATCTGCAGCATGATCTGTCTGGCGGTGGAGATTCGATAAAGATTCTTTAATGTCTCCTGGTTGGCAATCGGCATGATCTGCATGATTCAGCATTCTCTGCCTTGATAGATAAATTTTCTGCCGCTCATTGAGAAGTAGCTGGCTTCTGTATCACGATGAAAGACAATCTGCTTATTTGAGACAACTTCATCTTCTTCACGCAGAAAAGGATTGACTTCATCATAAGAAATGCTAAGGTTCCTGCCTTCTTCATTCAAAGCTGTCATCTGACCGTCTTCAATTAAAAAGGTCGGGGAGACCAGCAGATCTGAAATAGTTTTTAATTGTTCTTTGTTGATTTCTTCCATGTATTTCTCCATGTTCTGGAATCTAGTTTTATTCTAACATAGAACCTCATGGACGAAAGCTTTCATATTAGCTGAATCGATAATAAAATGAGTAATATATCAGTGCCAAGCAGGTGCTTATTCTGGGATGGTTAAATGCTATAATGTGTTTACAGAATACAGAGAACCGCCATCCGTAGCATTCCAGCTGAATCAGCAGAGAACGACAGACATCAGGATAAAGGTGAGATGCGGTATGGACAACAATCGTGCGAGTCATTCATTGATGCATATGAAGAAGAGTGATCTGAGAATCACTGATTTTTGTGATATGGAACGGTTCGCACAAATGATGAAGGACTGGGGCAGCAGCACCGGCATCTACTAATGCCATGCAGGACTGATTGATTTTTCAGCACCGATCACTTTGGATGACGGAACGGTCTTAGGCAAGATATTCGGCGGCCAGGTCCTGCCGGAAAAGCCAAAGGAAGACAGGTACAGAGAAACAGCACGTGCCTATGGGATTGATGAAGAAGAATATCTCAGAGCACTGCATCTGGTCAATATCCGCACCCAGGAAGAGATTGAATCTGCTTCTGCACTTTTGGCCAATGTCATCAACATGTTTGTGCGGACAAGCTATCAGGCATGGATGAATGCCGCATCCCTCAGTGAGCGTTCCCACATTATTTCCTCCCTGAGCAAGATCTATTTCTGCAATTACTATATTTCAGTCGATGAAGATACCTTTATGGAGATTGATGCACCGGAAGACCTGCATCAGTATGGACTGCAGGATACAAAGGCATCGGTGCTTCTGAAGCAGGCGGCAGCTGAATTTGCTGAACCGGAATATGAAGAAGAATTCAGAAAGTTCAATGACCTGTATACGTTAAAGCAGAGGATGCATCATAAACAGAATATTTCTTATGAATTTGAGTGCCGGGATTCAGGATGGTGCCGGGCAGTATTTATTCTGGTCAGTTCAGATGAAAACGGAGAAGCAGGGAAGGTCATTTACGCCCTGCAGTATATCCAGGAGGAGAAAGAGAAGGAACTGGAAACTCAGCAGAAACTGCGGAAGTCAGCTGAAGAAGCAATTCAGGCAAACAATGCAAAGTCTGAATTTCTTTCAAGAATCAGCCATGACATCCGCACCCCGATGAATGGGATTATCGGCATGACCAGGATTGCTATGGAACAGGAGAATAATCCAGCAACCATTGACTGTCTGAAGAAGATCGATACATCTTCTTCCTATCTGCTGGGACTCATCAATGACGTCCTGGATATGTCACGGATTGAAAGCGGACAGATTGTTCTCTACAAGGAGCCATATCCAGTTGAGGAATTCCGTCAGTATATGGATTCTGTCCTTCGTCCTTTGGCAGAGGCGAAGCATCAGAACTTTATCTTCAATGTCAATGTCAGTGAAGAATATATCCCGATTCAGGATAAGCTGAGGATCAATCAGGTCGTATTTAATCTGGTCTCAAATGCCATCAAGTATACAAATGAAGGCGGTACTGTTGAATATTCGGTGGATGAACTGATGCAGGGCAGCCGGATGCTGATGAAGATTGTTGTCAAAGACAACGGCCGCGGCATGAGTGAAGAATTCCAGAAGGTCCTGTTCCAGCCGTATACCCAGGAAGACCGTGTCCGCAGCATCGCATCAGTGGGCGGCGGTTCCGGTCTTGGCCTGGCCATTGTAAAGAGGCTGGTCACACTGATGGATGGCACAATCTCCGTCTCCAGCAAAGTCAATGTCGGCAGTACATTTGAAGTGCAGCTGCCGGTGGAATGCATAACGGTGAAGGAATACCAGGCAAAGAGAAACTGCTTTCATCCAGATGATGATGAAGCCCTGCGGGGAAAGAAAATCCTGGTATGTGAAGACAACCATATCAATCAAGAAATTGCAATGTTCATTCTGAAGCGCTACGGCATCCAGGCTGACATGGCTGATGACGGACTGATTGGCAAAAATATGTTCTCTGGTTCAATGCCGGGCACATATTATGCAGTTCTGATGGATCTGCGAATGCCGCTGATGGATGGATACGAGACAACACAGGCAATCCGGGCACTGCCAAGAGAAGATGCTAAGACGATTCCAATCATTGCCATGACGGCAGATGTATTTGAAGAAGATATTGCACACTGTCGTAAGGTAGGAATGAATGATCATATTGCTAAGCCGCTGGAGCCAAATGCACTTTATGAAAGACTGCTCAGGTTTCAGAAAAAATAAAAAAACCAGAAATTCTGGTTTTGATAGCGTCCCCGGGCGGATTTGAACCGCCGACCTTCCGCTTAGGAGGCGGACGCTCTATCCAGCTGAGCTACGGGGACAACAGCAGGGTAATTATAACAAACTTTTTGACGAATAACATTGAATGACATATCATTAACAGGGAAATTAAAGGACATCGTTATGAAGAATACAAAGAACTGGGTCATTATCGCCTGTCTGATCGGTGCAGCAGTATTAATTATCTTCACCAACACGACTTTACTAAATAAGGTATTGGTCATCGGTGTGGCATTGGTAGGATCAGGCATTATTTACAAGTCAATGTTGAAGTAAAACGAAAGCATGATGAAAATCATGTTTTTCTTTTTCATTCTTATTAAATAGAAAAAATGATATTGTTCATAAAAACCATTGACTTCAAATCTTAGGGGTTTAGAATGACATTGTCGAGCAAAGCAGACAAAAGTCTGTGACGCAAAGCTAAAAGGCCTTTGAAGGCAGCCAGCTGCAGATGATCGTAACCGATTATCTTGTATGGCTGCTTTTTATATAAGCAGCCTGGGTGGGGAAAAAGAAAATGAAGAAGAATTATTTACGAGCAGTACTCAGTTTTGCCGTAGCAGGCATGATGGCACTCAGTATGTTTACTGCAGGAACAAGTACAGTAAAGGCTGAAGATGCTAAAACAACTTGGACCGTGTCTGGTTCTAAGACAGCATCCAGTGATACACTAGACAAGAACTATGAAACACAGATTACTCTTTCACTTCCAGCAAAACAGGAACAATTAAAATCAGATGTTTTATTTGTTATGGATATTTCCAGCTGTGCAGCTGGGACAGACACAGTTATAAGAAATTTGATGAATGAGTTAAAAGATCAGATTAGCAAGAATAATGCATCTGTTCGAGTAGGATTAGTAGTATTTAAAGGCAGTGCTACAATAGCAAATGAATTGGTTGAATATACAGAAGAGAATCAAACTAAACTTCTTGATAAGGCAACAAAAATTACGGCAGCAGCCGTAAAATATGAAAATTATTATGATGATGATGACATGCATGCCGAAGGGAAAAAGGAACTGAAGGCATTGCTGCCTGATTTATCTTTAAACGGTACTAATCTCCCGGCTGGTCTTGCATGCGCAAAATCTGTCCTCGAGCAGTCAGATGGCGTAGCTAATGCAAGAAAACATATGATTCTTATCAGCGATGGTGCTACCTTCCTGTTCTGTAATCAGACACAGGACAAAACGGATTCCACAAAAGTTGTTTATGACTATACTTCGCATATGACAAGAATGGCTGATGCACATCAGGCTGGTATGGATGTCAACCAAGATGGTACTTTATCAGAATGGCTGGTCAAGCATCCAGTGAAATCTACAGATAAATATAAGAGTTACGGTGACTGGACGCCTGCTACTGATAGCATGACATGGGATGAATATCTCACTAAAGAAAAGGATCTAGACAGCAAATATAATTTGTCTCAATATGACCAAAGTTATTACATAAGTGACAGCAAGAAGATAATGCCTGTTAAGTCAAGTACAGACAAGAGTTACGAATCTGTTCTTAACGTTGAAAAGTCATTTTTCCAAGCAGCAGATATCTATAAAGATATTCAAAAAGAAGGCTACAGCTGTAATGCTTATACAGCTGGAGAGACAGTTGCTCCGGTATTCACAGGATTTATGAATTATTTAGCTGGTGGGCAAGCAAAGGATATAACAAAAATTAACAACGATATTTTCTATCTTCTTGGTGCTGGAAGCTATATTACTGATGAAATGGGAAATGCAGACGGTAATAATTTCAACTTTGTTGATAATGCTGCAAATTTGACTTTGACAGTAGATGGCGTTGAATATTCTACTTCAAAAGCAAATGCATCTATAGCTGGAGAAACATCTAGATATTTATTTACACATGCTGGCGTAACTGCAGAAGAAGGTTCTGACGGAGAAGCACCATATGTTTTATATTATTATGATGGTTCCGACGGTAAAGGTGAAAGAATAGAATGGCATATTTATAAAAATGTCAGTGAGATAGCCCGTGTTCAGTTAACATATTCTGAAAAACTGATGAATCCTAAGACAGCAGCAGATACATATACTGGATTGCTGACAAATGGAACGACAACATTGAATTATGTAGACACAAACAAGGGTTCTGGTTCAGAAACATTTGCTAGCCCAGTTGTACAGTATACGATTCTTCCTGCAACTGATGATCAACCGACAGCAGCACCAACCGTGACACCAACGGCAGTACCAACAGCCAGCCCAACTGCATCAACGGACGACAGAAATGAAAGACCAAACACGCCGAATACAGGAGATCAGACAAATGCTCCATTGGCGGCAGGTGTATTAGCAGTTGCTCTATTGACATGTGGTACTGTGTTCTTCTTCAAGAAAAAGTATTCAAATTAGTAACTGAAGTGTTTTCAAATCTTGTTTAGTCTTCACAGAAGGCCGCGATGAACGGCTTTCTGTTTTTTATTTGCAAAGCTACTGAAAAATTATGCCAGATATCTCACAAATTACCGATAATATGCAGTGTAACTAATTTTAGTTACAAATTCTATTAATGTATATTTGTTTAAAAAATCGCTTGATAAAGCCATTATTCTCAAATTTCATGAAATCTTTTCGACTCCAAATTTTTCAATTACGTCTTACCTTTTTATTTAAAACTCTTATATTGCTGATGTATCAACAAACGGGTGCTGGGGAGTATTACCGTTTAAGACGTATACATTAACGCTGTCTGCCAATAGTGTTAAATGTAAAATTGTGCAAGGAATTTTTGCATGAATAGAACAGTCATAACCTCAGCCCGTAGAAAGAAGCTTTAACGAGCTGGGGTTATTTATATGAAAAACTTATTTAGAAAGATCTTTAAGTGCTTTACAGCATCAACCATGGTATTTGCTTTAAGCCCATTGTTCCTCACATCTGTCAATGCGGAGGACAGTACACCAAGTACATCTGTAACTGATCTTGGTACATTTACTGATCCAACAGCGTCATCGCTGAATAGTGTATTGGACTATGGCGTATTTACGATGAACTGTACTGCTGGAAACCATATGGAAGCAAACATTGCGGCATATATGGCTACAGCTGTATCAAATACCGGTGTCAGTGCAAATACAGACTGGACAGTAACGGATGCCAGCAGCATCAATTATATTCACAGCATTGCTGAGAATGGGTCTTGGACAAGTGCAAATTCTACTACAAAACAATCCAATATGATATTCGGTGACAGTATTATATTTGATCGTACTTATAACAATGGGAATGGTATTACATTGAAAAGTACTTCAGGAACAGTTTATGCATCTTTTAATGGAGTAAGTCAGTTGAATGCAAAGCAGATCTATCATGAAAGTGAAACAACATATACAATCGACTTTACTTCTGCCTTTGCAGGATTGCAGTTATATTCATATGCACAGTATACAAAGAGCGATACAGGTGTTTCTATAGATAGAAAAGAAAATACAATAACAATCACATGTGAAGAGGGAGACGATATTGTCAATCTCAGCACTGCGGATTTAAGCAAAAATATTGATGTCATCGGAAATGGGACAACGAACTATTCTTTGATCATCAACATTACAGATGCTTCTGGAGATTTAAAGCTCTCTAGTCCTATTACTATCAATGGAAGCCGTGAAGGATATTCAAAGGAGTCTAGTCATGTTCTGATCAACTTTGGTACTTCTTATACTGGTACTGTTACGTTTGGTGAATTCAATATGGGTAGTATTCTTGCGCCGAATGCAAATGTCATTATTGAGAGCACTCATAATGGATCGGTATTTGCAGCAAGTGTCCATAATACAAACGGAGAAATACATCAGAGCCATTTTACTACTGTAGGTGCTGCACAGCCAAAGGAAGAAACACCAAAGGAAGAAACACCAAAGGAAGAAACACCAAAGGAAGAAACACCAAAGGAAGAAACACCAAAGGAAGAAACACCAAAGGAAGAAACACCAAAGGAAGAAACACCAAAGGAAGAAACACCAAAGGAAGAAACACCAAAGGAAGAAACACCAAAGGAAGAAACACCAAAGGAAGAAACACCAAAGGAAGAAACACCAAAGGAAGAAACCATAATCCCAACTAATCCGAAAAATGATACTGAACAGCCAACAGAAAAAAACACAACAACAGAAGAGACACCGAAATCTGATGAAACGACTGCTGAAGCTAAAACAACAGAGTCTACTGACAGAACTGTAACACCAGTTGTTACAGATTCTGTAAAAGAGAATACAATCGTTGCACAAACGACATCATCAGAGGAGACTGTCAGTACATCAGAACAGGTAACAGTTACAGAACGTCCATCTACACCTGATACCGGTGCCGGCAATGAAATTCCAATGGCATTTGGACTCTTAGCTGCATCAATGATTGTAATCTCCAGCATTGTAATCTATAGGAAAAGTGTGCTGACTAAGCCGATTTAATAAACGGACATAAAAAGAGTTCATTTTGAAGTGAACTCTTTTACTTTTTAGATACTTTATTATTGGTGATCGTCTTTATGTTCTTGAAGAAAACTTCGTATTGCTTGATTAACGAATGTATTTAAAGAAATATCATGTTCCATGGCATATTCCGCAGCCTTTTTATGCATATATGGTGAGATGCGTACATTGAAGCTGCCTTTAAAGGAACGTTTTGGCTCAACATTATTCTTTGCACAGAGCTTTAAGTAATTATCAACTTTATTATGAAAATCATCTATCAGACTTTGTACGCAATTTCCAGCATAACTGATTTTAACATCAGCTCCGATAACTTTTCCGGATAGATTTTTTTCTTTTTCATTAAATTCGATAGTTCCAGTATAGTCTTTATAATTCATTGTGTTTTTCATAGTTGGTCTCCTAATTATGGATATAATGCACTTAAATAAACTTAAATTATCACACTTCCACTACAGTAACACAAAAAGTATACACGTATGACAAATAATTTAAGGGCGAAATTTAAAAAGGCTTAACCTCCAATTTGGTGATTTTCAGTCAAAAAGTCCAATATTCTGTGGAATCACCGATTGATCCATCAAAAGGATTGATGAAATGATCGGCCATCCCTTTTCTTTCATAAATTGCAGTAGGGTCTTCAAAGATATCTTTATCCCTGATATCTCGAACGAAGAAATAATGCATATATTTTGAAATCTTCTGGATGAGCTTGAGAATGATCTCCTGAAGATCACAACCGGCATATTGCTGCCATATGCTGAACAGAGCGGCATACCTGTTGATATACACTGTAGCGACTCCGCGATAGTTCCGGTACCACTCAGCCATCCTGCTGTGGAGCGAGTTCACGGTATTGAGATGGTTCTCACTGTCATATTCTTTATGATCAGTCAGTATCTTGAAAGGGCAGCGCTTGTCACAAAGCATTTTCGTATAGCAGTTCTGCCCATCAGTCCAGGCAAAGATGTTATCACTGATATGTTTACCAAAAAGCGTGGCGTCTTTTATCGTTGGATGCCCCATAGAATAAGCCTGGATATATGATCCATTTTCGCGGTCAGCCCCACAGATCAGACTGACGAATTGATGTGAATAGGCGCCTCCTGCTGCAGGCATCTGTCTTTTTCTGCCTTTGACATTGGACAGCCGATATCCCTTATGGGATTCCATGAATACCTTCTCATCTATCTCCACAGCTTTATCGATTGTTTTCTCTTCGGTGATAAGGCTGAGGAAAGAAAGAAATTTATGCCTCATGCGGAAGGCAGTAGACGGGCTGACGTCGATGAGGGCAGAATTTGTGAGCAGTGAGCCGTGTTCCAGAGTACTCTTGATGAACATTGACCATTTGTCATAAGGCTGATGAGAATACCAGGTCAAATGCCCATTATCATAAGTAAATCGCTTATCACATTCTTTACAGCGATACATCTGCTTGCCAGAATGTGACATCCCGCCTTTGATCAGACGGGGATGAACTGCACCGCATTTTGGGCACATATAGAAATTATTCTTCTTCTCAGCCATATTGAGAGACTGATAATCAATGATCTGTCTCTCAATATTCTCAATCTGATAAGGATATAGTGATGAAACAACATTCTCAGTTATAAATTCCATAGAAAGTGAGCCTCCAATGACCTGAGAATATACCGCAGCCTGATCTACTGATGTACTTATTCATGTACAATAAGATGTCAAGTCACCAAATTGGAGGTTAAGCCATTCAGAATAAACTTTTTCATTTTTTCACCCTTTTATTGTCATGCCATTTTCTGTAAGCCATGAAGTAACACTTTTTTCTGTTTCATCAGATGACTTTTGTACATCTTCACCTAATAGTGATAATCCAGTCAGAACATTTGCATTAGGGCATTCTTTTTTGATTGAATCTATCGTATTTGATAAACCGCTTCCTGCATGAGTATCAAATGGAATGATTGTTTTTCCAGTAAAATCATTACTTTCCATGAATGTATAAACAGCCATAGGCATATCTCCCCACCAGATTGGATATCCTAAATAAATAACATCGCAGCTGCTGAAATTATCCAAAGCCTCCTTAAGCTGAGGTCTGGCATTTTTCTCCTTCTCATCTTGAGCAACCTTTGTGCATTCAAGATAGTTTGCTGGATAGTCAGTTACTGTTTCTATATGGAATAGATCTGAACCAGTCTTTTCAGCAATCGTTTCAGCAACTATTTGGGTGCTGCCCTTATCAACAGTTCCAACGTTATAGTTCTCACCGGCTCTAGAAAAGTACGCAACAACACTTTTGCTAGTAGAACTGCTGGAGGCTGCAGAAGAAGTGCTTTCTGGTGTTGATGTAGATGCTGCAGCAGTACTTGAAGCTGTAGATCCATTTGATTGATTCGATGCTGAGCACGCTGTCATTGGCAGCATGAGAGAAACTGCTATTATGCTGTTGATCCATTTAATCTTCATTTTCCTACTCCTTTGGAATGTTAAAATGCCATCCGGTATCATCTTTTATAAAACTTGCACTGCCTGGAAGCGTCCATGTCCCCTCACTGCCATAAATACGGGCATGGATCACATTATCGCAGGATAACGTTGCCGGATTCCCTACGATAGAGACAGATATATTCTGCAGATCAATGCTGTAATATTTCATACGTTCACTTGAAACATCATCCAGCCATTCATCAATGGTCTGCACTTCTCCATCAATATGTGTCACATGATCTGGCATGACAGATCTAAGATACTCTGTGTCTTTTGTGATCATTGCATTCTGCATCTTTTGATATAAAGCAACAATTGCTTCTTGATCAGATGTATCTTGACTATTTAAATCTTCAATACCTTTTTCAGTTCTTCTAAAATTCTTCATAAAATTCCATGCTGTTTCTGCTTCCCATGGATGCATCTCATGCTGTGCACCATCTACTAATACCAATTGTGCATAGGGAGATGTATATCCCTGCTTGAAATAGTTGTTAAATGTCAATGAATCACCATTCGTCTCCGTTTCTTGATATGTATCATCAGGCTGATAGCCCCAATATGGTACATCTCCATAATCCTCTACGGTATTTGTTGAGATCATTTCGTTATATAGGAATAGAGAATGGATCGCATTTCTCTCATCATCCATGATTGCGGGCATACCGTTGATCGTCTGCGTATATTCATTGGTTCCCTGGATGACCTGAAATGGAATATCATAGGATGAATTTTGTCCCTGCATATCGACCATCCAGCCCATCGCAGACATTGCTGCAAAGGCGTCTGGATAACAGCTTACCATTGCCACAGAAGCTGCTCCTCCGTTAGAAAAGCCTGTTGTATATATGCGGCTTGTATCAACTTTGTAATTCTGAATTGCGTAATCAATATCTCTTTTAAGACGCTCTGTTTCACTATACGTTGCATAGTTGTCATATTCAGGTGAGATTAAAATCACATCTTCATTTTCTGCTAATGTATCCCAGCCGCATCCTCGAATCACAGCTTTTGCATTTCCAGTTGTATATGTCATCACAAGGATCAAAGGATGGTTCTGATCAGAGTTCAGCACACTGTCAGATGCGTAGATATATCCTGTATCTCCTTTGGAAGTTGTATAAGGAATCTCCTGTAATGAATGATCAGTCATCATTGTTTCTGTATTTACACTTTCTGTCGTTGCTGATGCTACTGCTCCATCTTCTTGCTTCTGTACGCTGCAGCCTGTGCAGCAAAAAAGACATGCCAATGTGATGGACATTTCTATTCTGCTGCATTTCGCCATGATCAATGCACTCCCAACTGATACTTACCGCATTTGATCGATGCAATGACACCGCCATCAATTAATAGATCTGTTCCGGTAATGAACGAAGCATGTTCACCTAACAAAAATGCACCTGCTTCACCAATCTCATCGGCTGTACCTACTCTTTTTGCAGCTGAAGCTTCGATCATCTTTTGATACCTATCACCAGCAGCTGCGAATTCATCATAGGCAAGTGGAGTGACAATGATACCTGGACTGATTGTATTGATCCGAGCACCAGCATCTGCCCAAGAAGTTGCAGCTGCTATTTGAACTCTCAAATGATTTGCCCGCTTAGACGCAATATATGCAATTGCTCGATTTGAAACAGCATCCTTCTTTACAAAATCAAGATCTGCCAACTGTTCTGTAGGCGTATTACGCAACAGATTCTCAATTTCTGGAGTGAAATCCATCATGTAACCAGTCTGGCTGGAGACAACAAGACCTGCCCCGCCTTTTGCGATTACCTTGGCAAATTCATCAATTGCTACAGCTGTAGCAACCAGATCCAGTGCAACAATCTTTTCAGGGGAAGTCTGATTTGGGGAAGCTCCTGCTGTATCAATGAAGTATTTTACTTCACCTAATGAAGCAGCATATTCCGCAAATTCTTTTACAGAATTTCGGTCTAGTGCATTGACTTGTTTGGTCTCTACAATATATCCGCTGTATTCGAATTCCTTTTTCATATCTACCAGTTTCTGTTCACTTATATCACCTAATAAGATCCTCTTATTTGCACCAATTCTCTTTACAATTGCTGTGCCCATGCTGCCGGCTCCTAATAGAGCAATTACTGGAAGATTTTCATTTAAATTGAAGTTCATATTCTTCTCCTTTTTCAGGCTCTCTGCCTACTTCTAATGTAGCTTTACATGATAATCTAATCAAATAGAATAATTGTATTATTGATAAGAATTGTTTATCATTATAGAGGGGACATTTCCTATGAATGAAAAACAGATATCATCTATTATCAAATTATCTGAAACATTGAATTATCGAGCTGCCGCTGAGGAATTGTTTGTGTCACAACCTGCTTTAACTTACCAAATACAGGCAGCTGAGGAAGAACTTGGCTTTGCCATCTTTAACCATACCGGAAAAAAGACAAGCCTGACCCCTGCTGGTGAACAATTCTGTTCGACATTACGTTTGCTGCAGCGACAATATCGCAGAGCGGTTGAAGATGGTCAAAATTTCAGTTCAAAATATTCTGACAATATTACAATTGGTCTTCCTTTTCGATCTGCCTTTCGTTATCTGCCAGAGGCAATGCAGGAATTCATGACCAAGGAACCTTCTATTTCAATCACTCCTGTCTTTGGTATTAATGTTATGGAACGTTATTTACAGGGACAATGTGATATCCTATTTGGCTTTGCACAAAATATAAATCAATTGAGCGAAACCATTACATATCCATTTTATAAGAGCAGGATCTATGTCATCTTAAGAAAGGATGATCCCCTTGCCGATAAGAAAATCATCAAAGCAGAAGATTTGAAAAATCGTGAGTTGATGGTCGGTGGAGGTTCCCCTAAGCCTTTGTATAATGCACAACAGTCTGTTTTAGATATGCCTGGTGTACATTCTTTCAACAGTCCTGACCATGACACCACACTTGTGAATACTGCTGCAGGAAAAGGAATTGCTTTATCTTTAGGCATGTTGAATGACGGCAGCGATGATTTTGCTTGGATCCCATTTGAAACAGATGAGAAACTCAATTGTGTATTGTGCAAACATATAAACGATAAAAGGAAAGCCGTAACATCCTTCATTCGGATCTTAATGGATATCCAGAAGAAACATGAAAAAGAACTTTGGTAAGTTATATAAAAGCTATCTGTTCAGGCTCTGAAAACAGATAGCTTTTTATTGAGTCTATTTTTATAATTCAATTTTTGCTTTTACATTTCTTATCCATCCATTGATTTCATGGATGGGTGTTTCTAAATGATCTTTCCCATTGGAATCAAATCGAATTTCGATACTGCTGATGCATTCAGCACCAGTACAGGCCTTTTTCATATCTTGGATTACATGTCCCGGCCAGCCGCCATTCGTCATGAAAAGCACGATTTTCTTTCCCTTCCATTCTTGTGATGTAAGAAAAGTTTTAACAGCGGGTGCCATTGTGTACCACCAAGTAGGTGTGCCTATCGCAATCACATCATATGCATCAAGATCAACATCAAGATTGATCTTAGGCAGGAACCCTTTGTTGACTTCTCTATGGCCTTGCTCAACAACATCATCATAAGAGCCTTCATAAGGTTCTAATGTTTCAATCCTTTTAATGTCTGCATTTGTTTCTTTCTGCAGCATTTCAGCTATTCTTTTTGTATTCCCGTTTGACCAGGAATAATACACAATCAATAATTTCTTCATTGATTTCCTCTTACTTCAGCTTCTGATAGATCTCCTCAGGGACTGGTTCACACCATTCTGCGTGGAAACCTACATTCGCTTTTGAATAGACAACAATATGAGAGAACCAGCTGTCTTTTGCTGCTCCATGCCAATGTCTTGTTTCGGTTGGAATAGCAATTGCATCACCTGGTCTCATTTCGACAGCTTCTTTTCCTTCTTCCTGATACCAGCCTCTGCCGCCTACACATATAATCGTTTGTTCCGACCCATGATGAATATGATAGGAATTGATGCAGCCAGGTTCAAATGTAATAAGAGTGCATTTAACATCTTTGCCTTCAACCATAGGATTCCCATAAACTTTTCCAGTGAAATTTGGATTGTTCAATTGACTGCCAATTTCCATTTTTAATTCATTTTGATACTCTTCTTTCGTTTTCATAAGATTCCTTCCGTATATCGTAAGCCTTTCAAATTCTCATTTTTTAAATACACGCCTTAACTCCTTAATACTGCTCATTTATTATTTACCAAATTCCTTTGTAACATCCTCCAGCAGTGCACGGATAGGAAGATGCTGTGGACATACTCTTTCACATCCTCCGCACTTGATGCATTCGGATGCTGTTCCATGACCATCTGTAGTGAGTACATTGTTGTAATAGTAATCAGCATTCCAGTCATGGAACGTATTCTTAGCGTTGTATGCAGCAAATAATTCCGGAATCTGAATGTGCTTTGGACAATGATTTTCTTCTACACAATAGTGGCATGCAGTACATGGAATCATTCCAGCACTCTTGAATACACCTGCCACCTGCTTTAATACAGACACTTCTTTCTCTGTTAAAGGCTCAAAATCTTTCATGTAGGAGACATTGTCTTTCATCTGTTCCAGACGGCTCATGCCAGAAAGGACAACTCTGACATTCTTCTGGGATGCAGCAAACCGAATCGCATACGATGCATTCGATGCATTTTGACCAAGCTGGTCAATGATCTTTTGTGCATCTTCTGGCAGTTTGACAAGGTTTCCGCCTTTGACTGGTTCCATGACAAGGACAGGTTTATCATACTTTTCACATACCTCATATACCTTACGAGATTCAACGGATGGATCCTCATAGTCCAAATAATTGAACTGGATCTGTACGATTTCAATCTCTGGATATTCCTTCAAAATCTGTTCAAGCACTTCTGCTTTATCATGGAAGGAAATACCAACATGCTTGACCTTTCCTTCTTCTCTTAATGCAAACGCTGTTTCATAAGCCCTGCATTTCTTGAACTTCTCAAATTCACGTGAATTCTGGGCATGCATCAGATAAAAATCAAAGTAATCAACACCCGTTGCCTTCAGCTGAGAAGCAAAGAGTGGTCTGATGTCTTCTTCTTTCTGAAAGAAACTTCCCGTCAGTTTGTCGGTGAGAATATATTCCCTGCGGTCATGCCTTGAGGTAAGACATTCACGGATTGCCAATTCACTTTTCCCATTGATATAGCCATGGGCTGTGTCAAAATAATTGAACCCATTTGCAATAAAATAATCTGCCATCTCTTTGAACTGTTCTGTATCAACTTCTCCGTTTTCTTTCATTGGAAGCCGCATACAGCCAAAGCCAAAGTTCTTTTTGATTTCATTAAAATTGTTCATGTATCCTCCTAATTTTTTTAAAGACACATCTGATAAATAGCTTCAACATCCTTTGGATATAGATCAACAAATCCTTTGATCACACCCTGTTCACCACAGGAATTCTTAGCCATCTTTTCAAATTGGCTCTCATCAATATTTAATTCAGACAAATGGCTCTTCAGTCCCAGTTTTACAAATGCAAAGTCTTCCATTGCCTTGATTGTCAGATCTGCCGCCTGCATCACTGGCGTCTCTTCAGGAACATCAAATACTTTGTATCCTAAACGGGCAATCTGTGGTGCTGTTTCTTCATTCAGGATATATCGCATCCATCTAGGCATCAGGATTGCAATGCCATGGCCATGGGTAATGTTATATTCTCCACTCAGCTCATGTTCCATTGCATGTACAGAGGTTGCCTGATGGACACCACATGTCATGAAGCTGTTCAATGCCCAGGTGGCAGCCCACATCAGATTTGCACGGGCTTCATAGTCATCCGGTTTCTGTAATGCAATCGGTGCATATTTGACGACAGTCAGGATATGTTCATCCATCATGCGGTACAGCATGTCCATCTTGTCATCCTTTGAAAAATACTTTGTATCAATCGTATGTGACATGATATCAAATGAACCGCAAGCAGTCTGATATGCTGGTACGCTAAAGGTATTTTCCGGATTCAAGAAGGATGCGGTCGGTCTTACACCAGGACCTGCAATCCCCTTCTTTTCTTTCTTATCATCGTTTGAGATGACAGCACTGGCATCCATTTCTGAACCGGTTGCCGCAGCCGTTACAATTACAAAGATCGGCAGTGCTTTTGTGATTGGCTGATGTGCTTCTACAAGGTCCCAGACATCTTCTGTATCACTGACTGCTGTTGCGGCAATTGCTTTTGCAGCATCGATCACAGATCCGCCACCAATGGCAAGAACAGCACCAATTTCGTTATCCCGGCATATCTTTGCTCCAGCATTGACGGTCGTATGATGCGGATTTGGTTCTACACTATCTAGATCAAATGTTGTGATCCCGGCTGGATGCAATACATTAATGACTTTGTCATAGAGTCCGGTTTTCTTAAGAAAATCACCGCCATAGACGAGAAGTACGTTCTTTGAGACATTTTCAATCTCTTCTGGCAAATGATTGATCTGATTCCTGCCAAAGTAGATCTTGGTTGGGTTCTGAAATGTAAAATCATTCATATTTTGATTTCTCCTTACGCATTTACTGCACTATCTGCCCAATGCTGAATCTTGTTTTCTGATTGTGCAACAGAATGACCGGCAACAGCCATGCTTTTACCAAAAGAAGCACCTTTTAATATCTTCTTAAGATCATTTTCCGAGTTCCCCATGCCGCTTCCTTCATGCGTCATGCAGGCAAAAACATTCTTACCAGTGAAATCAAGTCCTTCAAGACATGTAAACATTGGCATTGGATATGTTCCCCACCAGCACGGACCGACAATGAACACATTGTCATACATAGAGATATCCTTTAGAGTTTTCTTTAAAGCCGGCCTTGCATTGTTTCTTTTTTCTTCAGCTGCCTCGTTAGTACAGGTCGTGTAGTCGGCACTGTATGGCTTTAAGGTATCAACTTCAAACAGATCTGCATCAACAGCCTTTTGGATATTTTCCGCAATCACTTCTGCATTTCCTTTTTTTAAATCCTTGATTGATCCATTGACGTAGTTCTGACCTTTTCTTGAATAGTAAATTACTAAGTTCTTCATGCTATTTAGTCTCCTTATTCTTGTGCTTCGAAATTTGGTGTGAATCTTAAAAAACCTTCTAATGCTTCTTTTGTAGCTGTGTAATATGGTTTGTTGCAGTCTAATGATGCAATTTCTTTCATTTCCTCATCTGTCAATTCAAAATCAAACAGGTCAATGTTGTCTCGAATATGTTTTGGATTTTTTGAACCAGGGATCACAACATTGCCAGTTTGAATATGCCAGTGCAGAACAATCTGAGCTGTTGTTTTACCATATTTAGCAGCTAATTTTTTAAATAATGGCTCCTGCAGCATTTTTGTATCACCATGTCCTAATGGATACCACGCCATGATGACTGCACCGAATTCTTGCAGATATTGTTTCAGTTCATTCTGAGGATAATATGGATGTGCTTCTACCTGTAATACAGCAGGTTTGATTTCAGAGGCATTGATAACTTCTTTAATTTGTCCAATCGAGAAGTTCGAAAGACCAATGGATTTTACTTTTTCACTCTTCACTGCTCTTTCGATTGCGTGATAAGCCCCTATATAATCGCCAATTGGCTGATGCAGGAACAGCAGATCAATATAATCTGTATCTAAACGTTTCAATGTATCATTGATAGCTTCATCCGCAGTAGCATAGACACTTGGCCATAGTTTCGTAGAAAGATAGATCTCATCTCTTTTTAATCCAGATGCCTTGATACCTCTTCCTACAGCTTTTTCGTTCATATATGCATTTGCTGTATCGATCATGAGATAACCATCATGCAAAGCTTCTATGACTGCCTTTTCTGCGTCCTTTGGCTCTAACATGAAGGTACCTATTCCAACGGCTGGAATTGTTGTTGAATTATTCAAATTGATGTTCTTCATTATGTTATTCTCCTATAATCTATTTGATGAGCATATTTTATGATTTCTGCTCATGCCTATAGAATAAAAGATATATTTGCGACTGTACAATATCGTTTTCGTATGCTAGTATACGTGTTATGCATAGTGAAGGAGATAAAATGTGATTGAAATCTATCTATTAGAACAGCTGGATGCTTTTCATCGTTGTGGGACATTATCAGCAGCTGCAGAAGAACTTCATCTAGCACAGCCTTCTCTTTCAAGATCCATGCAGAAACTGGAAGATGAACTTGGTGTTAAACTTTTTGACCGGCAAAAGAATAAACTGCAGCTGAATGCCACTGGTATTCTAGCTGCTCAATATGCTGCCAGGATTCTCTCAGATGAAGCAGAAATGGAGAAAAACATCACTTCATTTGATAAGAACCTTCGCTCTATTTCGATTGGCAGCTGTGCACCAGGTCCATTAATGAAACTTCTGCCTCAGGCAGTGAACCATTTTCCGGATTATACTGTTTACTCAAGTACAGAAAAAGAAGAAAATCTGATTCAGGGTCTGAATAATGATACATATCAATTGATCGTACTCCCGCATCCTTTGAAGGAGCCGGTTTATTTTTGTAAGAAATATATTACGGAACACCTGAATGCATCGGTCAATCCATTCCATCCTGCCGCAACATATCATTCCATTACCTTCAAAGAGATGGATGGACAGAGCTTTATTCAGCTGGCAAATGTTGGTATCTGGGAAGATATTGTTAAGAAAAAGATGCCGCATCTTAAACTATTAAAACAGGACGATTTGGAAGCATTAGATCTGCTTGCAGAGAGCTCAAACCTCCCTATGTTTTCAACGGACATCAGCCTCACAGAAATCCCATCTCGGAGCAGGAACAGAGTCAATATTCCTTTTTCTGATCCGGAAGCTGAAGTCACTTTCTATGTGATAGGATGTAAAAAGGACGAGAAAAGATTTGAACCTTTCTTGTCCTCATTCACCAATTTAAACGTATCAGGCAGCAGGTAATTTGTCAGCAAGGATTGAGTACTTGCCTTAACTCATAATTCTGCTTTATTCTTCTTCATATATTGTGATTATCTTATAAATCGGCCCCATTTTGACACTTATAATGCTGTTTTCATGGCACCATAAAACGTTCTAGTGTCAAATCAAGGGAACGTATGTTTTGATATGAAAGATACATATTTATTCATCAAACAAAAGGAAGAGAACGTATTGTGTCTCTTCCTTTAAACTATTCGATTAAGAATAAATATTAGTCTTTCACTCCCACTCGATGATACCAACTTATCACTTGCTCTATATGGTCGTATTGGTTACATAATAACTCTCAAATTTCCACCAATTCTATACATTCTATTCATTTCATACAATTTATTTGGTCAAAATTTGGTCACGATACAAACAGTTTTTGTCAAAAAGGAGTTGTTGTATATAAATCGGCTCGTTTGTGACAGCCCATTTTATTACGACACTATTTACGTCATTTATTACGACATCTATTTAGACTTTTTTACGATGTAATGCCCACCACGATTTGAGCCTGTATGTTCTATACTACCTGATTCCATTAATCTCTTAAGAGCTCGTTGAATTGTTCTTGGAGATACACCTGTGACCTCTGCCAGGCTGTTTGCTGTCCTCTTGTTATCTTCCTTTAGAAGATCAAGCAGTTTTTCATCCAGGCCCTTGTCTTTTAGCACTGCACCATTATGAGAAAGCTCTATCAGAAGGTCTCTGATCGCTCTCAACATGAACTCCACAAATATAGTAGAATCCCCTGCATTATTTGAGGCATTTAAGGCTTTATAGTAGTCCTGTTGTTTTTCTTGAATGATCGTCTCGATTGGAATCCATAGGTAAAATTCCTGCCACTTCGCTAAGATCAATGTATGCCAAAGTCTTCCTGTCCTGCCGTTACCATCCGCAAATGGATGGATATACTCAAACTCATAATGAAAAATACAGCTCTTGATCAGAGGATGGAGCTTTGATTCTTTTAACCAGTCAAACAACTGTTCAATCAGTTCTGGAACATACTTTGCTGGAGTTCCTGCATGTATCAATTGATCACCAGCATATACTCCTACATTCTTACTTCTAAATTTGCCGGCCTCTTTTACAAGGCCATCCATCATGATTTTATGAGCCTTTAACAGATCTTTTTCTGAATATGGATTCAGCTTTGTCATGGTTTCGTAAGCTTCATATGCATTCTGTACTTCACGGATATCCTGCTGCGGTCCCAGTATACGCTTACCGTCAATAATAGCACTGACCTGGTCAATTGTAAGGGAGTTCTGTTCGATTGCCAAAGATGAATGAATCGACCTGACACGATTCTCACGACGGAGCTTAGGATTCTTTGAAACCTGCTCTGATACAGACATTGCACCAGTCAATTCTGCTATTTCTATGACAAGGTTAGTTATCTGATCTGTCATTACAAATGGTGGTGTATATTTATCTGACATAGCCTCTCCTTTTGACTTCTATATATAATTCTAATCTGAGAGTTTCACATTATCAATATTTTTGTCGTAATAAATGACGTAATTAAATTTTCAAAGCTAGAAAGAAGCCAACATACTAAAAAGCATCCATGCACTTTGCTATAACTATCTGCATTGTCCATGGATGCGAAATTATATATATTTTTTAGAACTTAAAACTCACTCCCACTTGATGATTAAATTGCTTACTTTAGTCTATTTGGTTGATTCTGGCGTATTAAAAGCTCTATTATTCTTCCTATTCCCTCTATTATCCAACGCATCAAGAACAAATGGGGTCAAAGTGAGGTCGTTATTATTATGATTTATATCCAAGCTAATAAATGTCTGTTTATGACTTTACTTATTGTTTGTGCTATTGCTTTACAGATTTTATCTGCACTTACATTAGATCTAATAAACGAAAGTCATCAAAACACATACAAATGATTATAAATAATACGAAAGCACTATCAACTGATCATTCAAAATGCAATTCAGCAGAAGCCAGTTGGCCAGCATCAAAAAATTCTGCTCTCTTTTTATTTCTTTCAATCAAAAAATCATTTGCAGCTTCCCACATTGAAAATGCAGAAATAACGGATAGGATCTGATTTATCATCTGTCCGGGTATATTTCCAAGCGACAAGGAAAGAGAAAGAGCACCGGCACCGATCAGGCAGAATACAATCGTTTTCCCTAAGGCGATTCTTTCATCTTGTTTTTTTTCCTGGAGCTGAAACTTATAGTAAGTATAGTAGGCTTCATAAATCTTGTTTCTTATGTCTATATCATCAATGCCATGAAAGTGGATCGACAACGGATACTTGATTGGTACAGGATCAGCCCTTTCTTCAATATACTCTCGAACATCATTGGAAAGAAGCGGTCTGTCGGTGATAGGTAATGGATTAAAAACGCATTCATTTGAGGAAACTTGTACGTGAATTACTACTCTTCCTTCAATGTTTACGAAATTATTGTCAATGAATTTATGAATTGACTCTTGATGATTTTCTAATCGCCATATACCCCGCAGCCCTTTTATTTCTTTGCTGTTTATACTTTTCTGTTTAGGATTATTTTTTTTCATAGAATTTCATTCCCTGTTACTGTTTTTCGTCATGATAACGGAAGAATAATATCCAGAAATTCACCCCAGCCAGCATCAATGCACAGCCTAATCCTGTATAAAATACAGCGATAAATACTGCTGGCGCCAATCCAGAAGCGCGAAGCCAAATTCCGCCTCCCATCATAAAAGCCATGATAATATAGGATTTTAAGTCAAAGAAATGCCAGATTGGCTTTGTATCCTGCAGATATCCTTTGATCCTTTTTCCGTGTTTTACACTCATGCGGTTGAACATCCAGCCAAAAATACCAAATACAACGGCAGATAGGATAACTTCCAAAAATGTAATGTTCTTTAGTTCCTGATACGATATCACCCCTAAACGAGCAACATTGAATCCGGCAGCCAGCCATACAAATCCAGCAACACCAAGCAAAGTCCTCTTTTTAACATGAAAATATGGGCAGTCTTTTTTCATCTGATTTTTCATCCTTTCTTTTCGTTTCTTATTTGCACTTCCATTGCATGATAACCAGTCATAAGAAGCAGAATATACATTCCCATCAATAGGATCATTAATACAATCATCAATGGAATAGACTGAACAAGCATATCTATTAAAATATAGCAGATTAAATTGATTCCTATCATAAGCCAGAGCCACCTGAACGGTCTATCATCATTCTCTTTTGCACTTTTGTTGAACAAAATGACAATCAACAAGCCCATGATCAGAAAAGGAATGCTGAGATATCTCTCCCATGCACGCGGTAGACTGACGCCATTGATCCATTCATTTGGGAGAATGTAGAGCAGAATCAGAAAGAAGCTCAATATCATTCGAAATATCGCTAAAGTCCAGACAGTTTCTGTGATTCCTTTCTTTTCCCTGATCTTGTATCTGTTCCGCCAAACATAGTAAAGAAGAACATAGAACAATGTAATGGCAATCAGAGCAATTTGCTGTCCCACATCAGCTATCACTGTCCATGACTGTGATGTGGCATCTGTTAGTACAATCAACTTTGGAACAAGAAGACATGTATCACCAATGCTTAAGGCAATCGCCATCGTGCCAAACAGTAAGTACTGCTTATTCCCAGCACTCTTCTTCACCATGACGCCTCCCAGCACAGCTACAAATAGTAAATATAAAATATCCACCAATAATTCAAGAGAAAATCTCATAATATCACCTGCAATATAATCTTTGATTCATCAATAAATTGTTCTCGCAACGACTTCCAGCAGCGTTCTGCAGTCCTTTTCATCCTGCAGGATCAGCAGAATGATATGTTCAAGCACAAAGTCAATAAAATCATCTTTTGTAAATTTTTTAGAGAATGCACCTTTTCTTACAGTCTTATCTTGATCAAGGCATTTTCTCATTTCTTTTTTAATATGCTGCAGGTTCATTTCCATCATGTCCTTCGCAGTATTTTTTTCATTGCTTGTTATGCTCAGAGAATGAGCTGTGAAAAAGTTGGGGTATTCATATGTACTTTTTTGGATGGACGAGAATATCCATTCAACAATCTGAGAAAAACTTTCCTCATCCCTATTTGAATGGTCCATGTGAAAAATATCATGCCATACTGTCTCAATCGTAGATAACAGCAGTTCATCTTTATTCGGAAAATAGTTGTACAGGGAACCAAGTGCAACATTACATTTTTGGGCTACAGACCGCATGTTCACAGCTGATAAGCCTTGTTTAGATACAATCTCGCGGCATGCATTTAAAATCTCTTCTTTTGAAGTAACAACAGTATTCATGAACCTGTCCTCCTCATATTGAACATTGTTCATTTTAATCACTTCATATAGATTGTCAAGTAGTTAGCCCTGCAATCATAAGAAAAACTTGCCATGTTATTCACGGTATTATGAATTACATTATCTTCTGATACTAAACCATCGTTTCAGGGATAATTGAGTGCCTGAATTGACTTATAATCATTCGAATCACCTTGTGAATTAAAATCTGTTTTGACCGTCAAAGCACCTTTATTCGTGACATTTTAAACACGTTAATATCAAATCAAAGTAAGGTACATTTTGATGCCAGAAAGTATAAAGGAAGAAATCAGTATTAACTCCATTTAATTTTTCCTTTTAATCGTATTTATATTATTATCCATAGTGTTTCTGATGATCTGAATAATTTCTTTTACTGATATTTTACAAATTTTCCTATTTTCTCGCACTCGATGATAACATTCTTAAATAATTTCTAGATAGCAGCAGCTACATGATTTTTGGCATATCTTTTTGATCAACCTTTGCACATTTCCGATACTGCCAAGGTGTCATGCCTGTAAAACGCACGAACTGCCGGTTGAAATTTGAAAGATTATTGAAGCCGCTGGAAAAGGCTGCCTGTGAAACTGTCAGTTCTGACTCAATCAGCTTACGGCATACAGCCTGCACTCTGACCTGATTGACATATTCAATTGCACTGATGTCAGTTGCCTTCTTGAACATGCTCATAAAATAGCTTTGACTGAGATGTGAGATGTCCGCAAGCTGTTCAATCGAGATGTTATTTTCATAATGACTGCGTATATATTCAATCGAACTGCGGATGCTTTCCATCGGACTTAAAAACGAATCATGCCGATGATGAAGATCTTCATTCTTGATCAGTATCCAGAAAACTTTCAGCAGTTCAAGCCGCAGAAGAAGGTCTTTTTCTGCCTTGTTTTCACGCGCACACTCCATGATACGAATCACAGATTTCTTCAGCACAGAATAATCGGGATGATTTTTTGTGATTGGAAGCGGAAGGTAACTGTCATCCATACTGAATTGAGATAAACATTCCAGGTATGCCCTGTCTTCCCCTGTACCGCTGATCATTGATTCATTAAAAACAACCGTATCATAAACAACATCAGAATCACCGACCGGATAAATAGAATGGAGTTTATTAGGGAGGACAATCACAATATCCCCTGCATCTGCCAGGAAAGTCTGATCATCACAGCGGAATTCTCCAGTCCCTTTAAACACATAACTGATTTCAAATTCTGGATGCCAATGTAATGGTACATATGGATATTCCGGAAGAACGCAGTGGTAATATGTGTATGGAATATAAATCGAACTGTGTATTCTTTTTTCTTTTTCCTTGATCTGCGGCATACCTTCTCCAAAAATAGGATTGTATCAGTTATTCATAGTTTTTTAATAGATAACGATTCTTTACAATCGTATTATACCATGTAGATAGATAGTTGATTTCTATATAGGAGGTATCATATGCCGCAGTGGCTCAATGAAGCAGTTTTCTATGAAATATATCCCCAGAGTTTTAATGACACAAACGCTGATGGAATCGGAGATCTGAAAGGTATTACAGAAAAACTGGACTATATCAAAGATCTAGGCTGCAATGCTGTCTGGATCAATCCATGCTTTACATCCCCTTTCCTGGATGCCGGATATGATGTGTCTGACTATTATCACGTTGCTCCCCGTTATGGTACAAACGAAGATATGCAGGTACTGATTGATGAAATGCATCAGCGTGGCATGCATCTTTTATTAGATCTCGTTCCAGGGCATACATCCCTGCAGCATCCATGGTTCAAGCAGTCCATGCTTGGCACAAAAAATGAATATACAGACCGGTATATCTGGACCGACAGTGTCTGGAAGAGCTGGGATAAAATGTCCTGCATCCGGGGATTTTCAGAACGTGACGGTGCCTGTGTTGTCAATTTCTTCTCCCATCAGCCGGCACTGAACTACGGCTTCTATCAGACAGAACCAAATGAGACCTGGCAGCAGTCGATGAATGACGAAGGTCCGCAGAAGACTCTGCAGGCAATGATTGATATCATGCGTTTCTGGCTGGACATGGGATGTGATGGCTTCCGTGTTGACATGGCTGGCTCCCTTGTGAAGAATGATCCAGAAGCGAAAGGGACGATTCAGTTATGGCAGAAAGTCAGAAAGATCATGGATCAGGAATATCCAGAGGCTGCATTGATCTCGGAATGGGGAGAACCAGATAAATCCTTGGCGAGCGGCTTCCATATGGATTTCCTTTTGCACTTTGGACCATCGCACTACAATGACCTCTTCCGCTGTGATGAACCATACTTCTCCTCCCGTGGGAAGGGTGACATCTCAGAATTCGTTCATACCTATGAAAAGAATTATCAGAAGACAAATGGGAAAGGTCTGATCTGCATTCCTTCCGGAAATCATGATATGGATCGTTTAAGCAGAAGACTGCATGGGGATGAATTAAAGATTGCCTATGCTTTCCTGCTGTCGATGCCAGGCGCACCATTTATCTACTATGGTGATGAAATCGGTATGCATTTCATTGATGGTCTGCAGTCAGTTGAAGGCGGTTATTACCGGACTGGTTCCCGTACGCCGATGCAGTGGAACAGCCGTACAAATAAGGGATTCAGTGCTGGTTCTGCAGATCAGTTATATCTGCCTGTCGATCAGGCTGAGGATGCACCAACGGTTGAAAAACAGCTGGCAGACTCCGCTTCCCTGCTCCATGAAGTCATGAAGCTGATTTACGTTCGAAAGAATCATCCTGCACTGCAGAATACAGCTTCGATTGAATTCCTGCCAATTGATAAGAACCAGTATCCACTTGTTTATCTTCGCAAGAGTGAAGAAGAGAATGCAGTCATCATGATCAATCCATCCAGCAAGCCTCATCAGTTCTCATGCAGTCACCAGCTCAAAGAAAGAATCTATAACTTCAATGGTGATATCACGATTGAAGGCAGTCAAATTTCCATTCCTGGAAATACAGCTGCTTTCTATACTATCGAATAATACGAAAAGAGGAGGGTCCATTGAACTGACCCTCTTCTTTTATTTATTTCATTGTGTGATCACTGCTGTCCATCCGCCATTTCACATAGCCGCCATAAACTGGCTCATGTTCCGCTTTCCGGATAAAGAAGCGCTGTTCAGCACGTTCGTTGATCATCTTGAGGTACGCTTCTGAATGCGAAAGTCCTCCAGCTGCAATCACTTCTTCACCTGGATCCGCAGCACTTAATATCAGATTGCATACATCCAGAGATGCCATCGTTAAGATATGTCTGCATGCAATATCTGTTTCATTTTCCAATACGATGCGGGCCGCAGAAGCAATCTTTGTACGGTCTGGACGGCCTTCAATCATGATCTTGTCCAATAAGCCGCGGGAATCCTGCAGTTCAAACTCCTCAGGAATCAATGTACTGAGAATACTCTTCTCACTGCGGTCTTCTGCCTCCAGTACATATTGTTTCAAAGCAGCCAGTCCGATTGCATATCCGCTTCCTTCATCTCCAAGAAGATATCCCCAGCCGCCTTTCTGCGTAATTACATTGTTTCGTTTATTGATAACAATACTGCCCGTTCCCAGGATCACTGCGGTGCCGTCTCTCCCTTTTAAGCAGGAGTACATGACCAGATCAATGTCACTCATCAAGGTAACTTTACGGCCGGAAAATTCCTCTGATACGATACGAGAAATCCATGTTCTCAGCTGTTCGCTTTTTCCATATCCAGCGTATCCGATAACAATTGGTGAAGTAGCATCTAATCTGCACGCCTGTAGACGCTGACGGACAACTGCTTCTTCTTCATTCATAAGATGGCAGGTGCCTGTCATCAGTTCACTGATTGAACTGCCTTGATCATCGTAAAGTACGGCACGTGTTTTCGTACCGCCGATGTCAATTGCAATTACAGGCATGATTCATCCTCAACGAAACGGAATTTCTGCCATGGCTTCAGACCGTCGACCAAGAACAGTTCTTCTTCCCGGATATGTCCGACAACATTTGTCATTCCGCTGTTCTGCATCTCAGTGCGGGCAATCTGTACTTCTCCTGCATAATGCCCATATTCACTGCTTTCAACACATACATCTCCGCGATGAATCACTTCTGGTGCGTTGAAGACTGGGAAGTTCTCTCCCTTATATTTCACACGAGTCATCGTGGAGCGGATCATATTTTCATTGACATCACCGCGTTCCATCTGCAGTTCACCATAAACAACCTTGCGGTAGATCTCAGGCTGATCTGTCACCGGCTTCACATTGAGCGTCAGGACAGTCAGATCCAGCTTCTGCAGAGCTGCCTGTTCCTGTGCATCTGGATAGCAGTTGGAAATGATGATGTCATCAATTGATCCCATTTCGATGTAGTGCTTGACCTGTACATCCAAAAGTAGCGTACGATGCATTTCAAGTGTGCAGAGACCTTCTTTGACCGGCCAAGGGCCAAAGCTGCCTTCCCTTCTGCTTCCGACAAAAGCGGCTGTAGACAGACCGTATTTTTTAAAGTTCTCAGTACACTTATTAAAATGTTCCAGAGTCAATCCAGAATATCTGTGCGGATAGAAATTATGACATCCAATCAGCTGGTACCGGTCTGGCTGATAATCCATGATCGTATCAACGGTATGTGTGTCATTTGACATATTGATCTCAATCTTCAGTCCCTGTGGATTGTATGTCATCAAAGCTTCCTCACTGCCGGTAAAACCTTGATCCAGACGAATTCCGTCGGCTTCGATATCCTTAAAGAAACTCAAATCAGAATAGGAAATACCAAGCTTTTCAAATACCCTTGGACTGACATCCAGAATCACTTCATATCCCAATGTATGCGCATAGCGGTTCATCGCAAGAAATTCCTGTTTGATCTCGTCTGCACTTTTTTCAACCGAAAGAAGGCAGGAAAAAATACGGCTGGCGCCAAAGTTCTTTGCGTCCTGCAGATACTTGCGGATATTTTCAGCTGAATCTTTTTCTGGGTAAATAGAAATTCCTAGTCTTCTCATCTTATTTCGTCTCCTTATTTTAATTTTGAAGCTGCTTCTTGATCTAAGATCACGGTAACATCTGGATGACGCTGAAGGATACTTGCCGGGCAGTCCACGGTGACTGGACCGGAGATCGTATCGTATACAGCCTGTGCCTTATTGTTACCAGTGGCAATCAAGACGATCTTTTTCGCTCTCATGATAGTAGCCAGTCCCTGTGTAATTGCGGTCTTTGGCACAAGATCAATATTGCCGCCGAAGAATCTGGCATTGTCTTTCCTTGTTTGTTCTGTCAAAGGCATGATGTGTGTCACACTGTCAAATGGTGTTTCTGGTTCATTGAAGGCAATATGCCCATCTGAGCCAATACCAAGCACCTGAACATCAACAGTATATCTGCTGATCTCTTCTTCATAATCCCTGCATGCCTGTTCTTCATTTCCATTGCTTCCGCATGGAATATGGATCTGTTCTCCAGGAATATCGATGCCATTAAAGAGATTCTCATGCATAAACGTATAGTAGGACTGCTCGTGATTTTTATCAATGCCGACATATTCATCCAGATTGAATGTAATGCAGCTGCGGTAGGACAGTCCCTTTTTATATGCTTCAATCATTTTCTGATAAAGTCCTACTGGTGAAGAACCAGTCGCCAGACCAAGTACCGGCTGAGGATTTTCTGTAACGATGGATCTGATGATTTCAAATGCAGTTTCGCTTGCTTCTTCATTGCTGCTGGCAATAGATATTTTGAACATAGTTTCCTCCTATTCTTAGAAAGGCGAGGATATCCTCGCCTTGTAATGTCTTATTCTGCTTCTTTTGCTGTATTTGTTTCTTCTGCGAGCAGGCTGTTGTCCCACATCTTAAAGAATGGATAATAGATTACGACACTCAATGCAATCAAGACGAGTGACAGAACAATTGCTCTCCAGTCTCCGCCAGCGGCAAGGTATGCACCAATTGGAGCTGGAAGAGTCCAAGGAGCGTTGACACTGACACGGTTGACCAGGCCCATTGCAGTTGCTGCATAAGCAAGAATTGCATTGATAATTGGGCTGACAATGAACGGAATCATCAAAGTTGGGTTCAAGACAATTGGAGCACCGAAAATAATTGGTTCATTAATATTGAAGAGGACCGGAGCAAGAGCTGTCTTTCCTAATCCCTTTGCATATGTGGACTTTGATCTGAATGCCATCAGAATTGCTAATCCGATTGTACTTCCGGCACCGCCAATCCAGATAAACCACTGATAGAATGGTTCCGGTGCAATGTTCGGCAATGCTGTACCAGCAGCTAATGCTGTTGTGTTCTGCTCCAGAAGGATCAGCCATACAGGTCTAGCAAGCGATCCAACAATGGAAGCACCGTGGATGCCAAAGCACCAGAAGAATGTTGTTAAGAAGACAATCAGAATTACACTGCCAAGGTTATCACTTGCAGAAACAAGTGGAGTGACAAGTGTCGCCATGAATGTATGCCAGTCAAAACCAATCCAGTATGTGATTGCACCAATCAGGAGCATTACAACGGCTGTCGGAATCAGGTTCTCGAAACTCTTAGCGACTGCATATGGAACAGAATCCGGCATCTTGATCTTGATGCCCTTCTTATCCATAAAGTGATAGATTTCAACTGCAATAATTGCTGTGACAATACCGACGAACATGCCAGCGGAACCAAGTTTTCCCATTGGGATGACAAATCCGGCAACGCCTGCTTTTGCGTCTGCTGAAACGTTAATTGGTGTAATTGTTAACAGATATGCGATTTCTGCAAGAATCGCACCGGACATACCATCCAAGTCATAAGACTTTGCTAAAGAGCTGCCAATACCGAATACCGCATATAATGTCATGATGTACATTGACATACGATATGGCAGTAAAATCTTTGCTGCATTTGCTTTTAAGAATACAGAGATTCCCCATTCTGCAGGTAATGGTGGATTGGCGATGATAAGGAAGAATGATCCAACAATAATCAGTGGAAGTGTAGCGACAATTCCATCACGAATTGCTCTTAAATGCCGCTGATTGGCAAGCTTTGTCATAGGCCCGCTTAGTTTTTCATTTAAGAGATTTGCAAATTTCTCGAACATTAATGTTCCCCTTTCTTACGTTTTCAGTTTCCGATATCCCACTCGAGAGAAAACGCTTTCTTATTGCAAATTTATTATATATAATCTGCAATGCCATTTCAATATTAAATTAATTTATTTTGAAATATTATTTCACATAAATAAAACAGGCATTGAAAGAAACAATAAACTTTTTCTTTCAAATACCTGTTGTTTTACAACTAGAAATTCAAGAGCATCATTACAATCACTGCACCAATCAGCAGTCCGAAGAACGTCATGAAGAATCCTTTGGTAAATCCTTTTTTCTGATCGATGAAATATTGTGAATATGCAGTCGTTGCAGAAATGGTCAATGACGTAACACCTACAATCCAAGGCTTGCTGCCGTTGGCAAGCCAGATGGTCAATGCCGTCATCAGAAATGTCATGCCAACAATCAGAATTGCAGATCGATATGAAAATTTTGGTATTTTATAATCTGTTGTCTGCCAGCCTGTATTCTGCTGCACTGGTCTTTTCTTATCCTGTTTCAAAATTGATTCCTCCATGGTCTCGGTGTGATATTGCCGAGGATCATTTTCTGTTCTGCACCGGTTGCAGAGATCATATCTGCATAATGACCGTGCAGTGTTTCATTGCCAAGGATTGCGAAAGCGACTGCTTCCTTAGCGGCACTTTGATATCCAAGGTCTTCCTGCGTGCAAACTGTTGATTCCGGCAGATACTGACTGATGCACTTCATCAGATATTGATTAAAGGCACCGCCGCCGGAGATGATCACTTCTTCCTTGAATCCTCTGCTCTTCGTATAGAGTTTAACGTTTTCAGAAATGGACCACGCAGTATATGCTGTCAAAGTGCAGACGAAATCTTCTGCAGAGACGTTTTTAAACTTTTGCAGCAGTTCATATACTCTCTGTCTGCCGAACAATTCTCTGCCAGTCGATTTTGGCGGTATAAGATGAATATATGGTTCTTTCTGAAGTTCTGCCATCAGCTGTGCATCGATTTTCCCTGTGGAAGCAGTCAGGCCGTTTTCGTCATATTCTTTCTGATAGAAATGCCGCATTGCTTCATCTATCATCATGTTCCCTGGTCCTGTATCAAAAGCTGTCACTTCATCTTCACTGCATCCTGCTGACAGATAAGTGATATTTGCAATGCCGCCGATATTGCATAATACGCGGTCAGTATCATTGGTTCGATATAAAAGATAGTCTGCATAAGGTACAAGCGGTGCACCCTCTCCGCCAGCTGCCATATCCATTGTACGGAAATTGGAGATAACCTGAATTCCAGTACGGAAGGCAATTTCTGCTGGTTCCCCGATCTGCAGCGTACTTCTGACGTATTGTCCCTGATCATGCGGGATATGAAAAATCGTCTGACCATGACTGGCAATGTAAGATATCTCATCTGCCGCAATATTCTTTTGTTTTAGAAAAGATGAAACAGCATCACCAATCCATCTGCCAATCTCAAAGTTCAAAGAACAGATCAAAGGTGTATTGGAATGTTCAATGCTGCAGGCATCCTGTATTTTATCTTTCAGTTCCTGCGGCAGTTTCTTTTCTTCATATGCAAGAAGTTTTACTTTTGTAGATAGATAAGTCCCCTCAATATCGCACAGTGCAATATCCAGTCCATCCAGACTGGTGCCGGACATCAAACCAATTGCTTTCATATGTTTTTCTTGGATTCCGTGATTGCTTTCTGCACATCACCATCAGCATCCTGCAGGAATTCTTTTGCATCTGAGGCACTGGTATGATTGATGCCCATTAAAATAGCAATCTTTACATCACACTTTGATTCGTTATAAAGAGATTCTGCTTCAGCTTCTGTACAGCCGACAGCCATCGCAATGATACGCTTTGCTCTTTCCACAAGTTTTAAATTTGTCGGCTGAACATCTACCATTAAGTTCTCATAGACTTTACCATAACGAATCATGCATCCTGTACTGATCATGTTGCAGATCATCTTTTCTGCAGTCCCTGATTTCATACGGGTAGAACCGGTAATTGCTTCTGGGCCGGTAACTGCTTCAATTGCTACATCTGCATACTTGCTCATTTCAGCATTTGAAACAGTTGCAACAGAACCCGTAAATGCACCAACAGAAGCTGCATAGACAAGCCCGCCAATGACATATGGTGTTCTTCCGCTTGCAGCCAATCCAATCACAGAATCTGTTTCATTTAAATTCAAGTTCTTCAAGTCTGCTTCCGCCAGTTCAACACTGTCTTCAGCACCTTCTTTTGCCTGGAACATTGCATCCATGCCGCCGGCAATCAATCCTACGACCAGGGTTGGTTCAACGCCATACGTAGGCGGGCATTCAGATGCATCCAACACGCCCAGTCTTCCACTTGTACCGGCGCCGATATAGATTAAGCGTCCGCCTTTTTTCATTCTTGCACTGACTTCGTCAATGACTTTTGCAATCTTGTCTTCCTGCTCAGCAACAGCATCTGCTGCCTTTCGATCCTCACGATTGATCTTGCGGACGATATCCAGTGTCGAACAGCGGTCAATATCCTTTGTATCAGGATTCCGCATTTCGGTTTCCAATTTTTTAAGATCCATGATCAATACCCTCTCTCTATATTTTGCTTGTCCATGCCTTTGTTTCTGCAAGGATTTCTTTTGAATGATTTAAATTTCTGCTGAACAGCGACAAATAGATCAGATCAGTAATGAACAGGGAAGAATCACGGCTTGCCACTGCACCGGCGCGGATTGAGTTTTCCTGTACCGGCAGATAGAACATCATATTCGCAATCTTAGAAAGTGATGTCTTTCCAAGCTTGGAAATGCCGATGACCTTAGCATTTCTTTCCTTTGCAATGCGGGCGCACTCTAAGACTGATTTTGTTTCGCCGTTATAGCTGACCGCAATTAAAACATCTTCTTTCTTGATGCCAGCTAATGAGGCAACCTGCACATGAATATCTTTATTAAAAAATGCTGTGATGCCAATCCGATTTAATTTCTGATGAAAATCATCACAGACGACACCGCTTCCAGCAACCCCTGCCAGGTAGACAACACGGCATTGGAGAATATCTTTTACAGCTTCTTCAATCGCATCATCATCAATCATTTCACGGGTATTTTCCAAGTTCTTCAAACGATGCTGATATGTTGTCTGAACGAGGGCTTCGATAGACTCACCTTGTTTCAGATCACTCGTCAGATCTGGCACATCACTTTTAAATCCCACCATCAGGTCCATTTTTAAAGCTGGGAACCCTGAGTATCCCAATGTCCTGGAAAAACGAACAATGGTAGCTGCTGATGTTCCGATTTTTTCACCAAGTTCCTGTGTTGAACAGTTTTGAATTTCCTTCGCATTCTTTAAAAAGTAATCTGCAATCGCTTTCTCAGAAGATGTAAATGAAGGATATGCATTCTTTATTCTTAATTTCAGTCCCATATTCAACCTCCATGTATTATTCTATTTCATTATTTTATGAAATGCAATTTCATTTCATAAAAAGTTCAGTCTATTTTTCACATTTTTCTTCTTCTCACCCGGGTTTTCAAAAGAAAAGTCCAAAGATCAGAACCTATATCTTTGGACTTCACAGATCACATATTGCGCAGAATTTTACTTGATATACCTATTTTAAGTAATTTGAGAGTACTGTATATAATTTTTTTGGCTCAACAGGTTTTATTATATAATCGTCCATTCCTGCATCTTTTGCTTCTTTCTCATTTTCTTCAAAAGCATCTGCTGTCATCGCTATAATGATTACCTTTTTCGCATCTTCTCTATCTAATGCTCGGATCATTCTTGTTGCTTCATACCCATTCATGACCGGCATCCGGATATCCATCAGCACTGCATCATAGTATCCGATTTCTGCCTGGTTGAATTGGTCAACGCCCTCTTGTCCATTTAAAGCAACATCAACGGTCACATCCTTCTGTTTCAAGAGAATTGAAGCAATTTCAGCATTCAATGCATTATCTTCACATAAAAGAATACGTTTTCCAGCAAGTGAACAGTTGTCAACGACTGGCTCTTCTTCGACATCCTCAGAGATTCCTTCAGGGTATCCTAATGGAAGTTCAACAATGAATTTTGTACCTTTTCCAATAGTGCTTTCGACTGTAATCGTGCCGTTCATCAGATCAACAAGCTTCTTGACAATCGCCAGTCCTAGTCCAGTCCCTTGTATTCCTGCCGTCTCAGGACGCCGTTCCTGTGCAAATGGTTCGTATAAATGCTCGAGGAACTCCTTCGTCATGCCAATCCCGTTATCCTCAACAATGATCCGTCTGGTCATATGATTGACAGGAGGCTCCACTGCTTCTACTGCATATCTGACCGTACCGCCTTTCGGTGTATATTTTATGGCATTTGACAGCAGGTTCAAAACGATCTTCTGCAGTTTCAGCTGATCAACATATATTTTTCCTCTCGGGAATTTTTCAGTATCAGCAACAAAGGTAATTCCTTTTTCTTCAGCCAGTTCCTTGATGGATTCAAGGATTGGGCTGGCAATACCAGCTGATTCAATTAACTTCGGTTCCATGGTAACTTTTCCGCTTTCGATTCGTGAAAGCTCCAAAGTATCATTTACCAGATCCAGCAGAAGATGTCCTGACAGCTGGATCTTCTCTAGTGACTTCTGCTTTCCTTCAATACTGTTTTCATGCATGCCAATATTTGCAAAGCCCAATATACCATTCAGCGGCGTCCGCAGATCATGGCTCATATTGGAAAGGAATGTCGATTTCGCTGAGTTTGCCATTTCTGCTTCCTGTTTAGCAAGTGCCAGACGATATGTCATTTTCTTCATCCGATAGCGCCAGCCTAAAAGCAGAAGCACAACAATCAGCAACGTAATAATGACAAATATCTGACCGGAATTCATGAATATATAATCTTCAAATGTATATTCTGGTTTCAAGACCGACGATGCAATCACAATTCCTGAAATGGAGGTATCAGAAATTACACCCATGCCTTTCTCAATAATATTGAAAAGAGATCGATCAAGCGTCTTTGAAATACCAAGGCAGAGATCAATATTAACATTTGAATTCGTTTGAAACGTAAGACCTGCATATTTTGCATGATAAGACAATTGTTCATAGCTCAAGCTGCTGATTACGGCAGCATCAACCGTGTGGCCCGATACAGCATCCAGACAGTCTGTTTCACTGCTGTATGTCACGATTGAATAACCTTCATCCTCCAGCATCTGCTGCAGAAATATCTTTCCTTTTTCAATTGCCACATTTTTGATTTCAGAAGTACTCGGCCAGCTTACCATGCCATGGCGCAATGTATAGTACGGCACGGTTAAATAGGCATTATTCATTTCTGCAATTTCATAACTGTTTGGAAATTGTGCAAAGATCATTGCGTTCCCTGATTTTAAATTGCTGGAAAGTTCACTGTATTGATCACAGACAACATAGTCAAAGGTCAGCTCGGTTTTTTCAGAAAGCAGCTTTAAATAGTCAGGGATCAAGCCAACAATCTGACCATCTTTTTCATATGAAAGAGGTTTTTCATTCTTACTGACAACAACAGAAATCGTACCGCATTGCGCAAGATACTGACGTTCTTCTTTGGTCAATGCAATTGTCGATTCCGTACTGTTTTCACCAAAATATTTATCAAACAGACGATCCTGGATATCTTTATCAGAGATCTGAATACGCTTCATTGCATCATTCAGCTCATCCAATACTCCTGTACTGCTCTTGCTCACCACAAAATAGAATGGATTAGCTTCCCATTCCTCAATGATCTTATAACCTTGATATAAGCTGACATTGCTGAGAATTGCGACATCGGTCTTACCACTGTCTAAGGCCGACAGCAGTTCTTCATCATTGTCGCATTCTTCATATGAAACACTGATATTGTGTGCTTGTGCTTCACGGTTTAACAGGTTGCGCCTGAATTCACTTTTCTCATCGCCGACCACAGCACCATTCAATGCTGAATAATCACCATACGTAAATCGATCATCATCCGGCCGGCAGATCATAAGCATATGGCTTGAACCACTTGGATAGCTGCCATAGTCATATTTTGCCATACGGGAATCTGTCTTCCCAACATCACCTAGAATATCAATTTCACCATTGATCAGCTTCTGTTCAAGCTCTGGCCAGCTTCCATAAACAAACTCAAGCTTCCAGTTTTCATACTGGGCAATCTTGTTCAAATATTCGTAATTATATCCGCCGATATCTTCCAAAGAAGTCCCATTCTGCATTCCTGCAATTGTATACCAGCCAACCCTGACAGTTTTCTGCTCGTCTGTTCCCTCTGCTGCAGCCACACAAGGAAAAAGCATTATTAAAAGGCCAAAAGCAGTCAGTAATGAAAGAATCTTTTTCGTAAGCTTCATCATTTTATCACCCCGACTCGATTCTATTTTACTAGCAAACAATCCCACAGAATATATACTGTCTGTTCATGCAGCAAAGTTATTCAAAAATACTCATCTTCACAATTCTCTCAGCAAATTTGCTTATTTAGAGGATGAACATTCAATGAATTTCAAGCAGATAAAGCAGTGAGTTTCGATCAGCATATTCATATTGAAACGGCAGGTCACTTTTCGAAATCCGAACAAATCCAGATTTCTCATAAAAGCGACGAGAGGCTTTGGCAACAGATGGTGTATCCAGCAGGATCCGCTGATAACCAACTTCTTTGACTTTCTGCATAAAAACTTGATATAGTGCCAGCCCAACTTTTTGGCTCCGTCTATCTGCTCTGACTAAGAACTTCTTCAGCACGCCATTTTCATTGCCATAGTTCATCAATGCAATTGTTCCAATGACCTCTTCATTTTCAATGGCAATCTAAAATTCACCGCCATTGTTCTCATAATACTTTGGAATATCCAGAAGATCCGGCTGATCTTCTATATGCAGATTGATCTTTGCCTCTTCATTTTGAATATGTAAAATCAAGCTGATTATCTGCGGCTGGTATTTCTGCTCATACTTTATTATCTTCATACACATTCTGTATCCTTTCTAATCTATCTTCTGCACTTATAATTCATCATCTATCTTTTGTATTTCTATAAGAATAATAAACGATTTTGCAGAAATTCAGCGACGCCGTCTTCTTCATTCGTCAATGCGACTTCATCTGCAACAGATTTTGTCAACATGCTGGCATTCCCCATAACAACCCCAAATTTTGAATTCCTTACCATTTCCATGTCAGTGACAGATATACTGCATTGCTACGTTTTTTAAGAATTGTGTATTCACATTATCAATTTCAACATTTCCTGCCAACATACAACGCACAACTTTTTTCGAAAAATCTTATTTATCTTTTAAAAGTTCATTAATTTCAGAAAGCTTTTGATTGATTATTGTTATTTTCTCCTTACAATCCGTAAGCTGATCATTCACTTTGTTGAGTGTTGGCAAATTTGTATTCAGCGTATTCAGCATATCTGGATATTTTTTGTTAGCTGCTTCTTCTCCAGCCGTCTCTGTTGCGCCATATTTAACATATCCTTCGATAATACCTTGGTATGTTCCAGCTGCTTCGAGTTTATCTTCCTGAATTGATGTGCCCAGTTGTGCGATTTCATCTTGTACGGTTTTTGGAATATCATCTAATCCAACGGCAATTGTGCTAATTTCATCAGCTAATTTATTGATCTTTGTCAGGTCTGCCTCCGATACTGCAAACGACGGCAGTTTAGAGCCACCCAATCCGGCGAGGCAGAGCCACTGTTCCGGTTTTTGAGAGCCAGTGAATCCGGAGAATAGAGCCACCTTGTATCTCAAGGTGGCTGCTTTTGAAATCAATATTTTTCTCTCATCGATCTGCCTTTTGAATACTCCGGAGTAAGAAGTCTAGCCGTTCGGAGTTGAAAGTCCACCTGTCCGGCGAGAACTGGTCCAGTCGTCCGAAAGTAAAAGTCCACTGAGGATTCGTGTTGCTCCTCAATGGATTGTTTTACTCTTTGACTGCTTTTAATTTTCTCTGTGAATCGCCTTCAAGGATAATTGAATAGGAATTGTTAGTGATCCGGTCAAGGATGGCATCTGCGACATAACGACTGCTTAGCTTTGTATGCCATTCATCTGGTGCACACTGGCTGCACAAGATCGTTGATTTTCCCCTTCCTCGATATTCAAATATCTCCATAAGATCTTTTTGTTCTGTGGGCGTTGTGTCTGTCAGAAGAAACTGGCAATTGAACGCTGGCTTAGATTGAGAGATTGCAATTTGGCAATCTCAAGATAATTAGGCATATAAATGCCCTCCTCCTAATATGAGAAATGCCGTATGAGCATTCTTATACAGCATTCACTATAGTCTCTATTAGGAAGGGTGGCTCTCATTGCCGGATTGGGTGGCTCTGTGTCACCGGATGGAGTGGCTCTCAAAGTCCGGATGAGGTGGCTCAGTTTTGCCGGCGTATGCACGATACACCTTGTTTTTTATTCTGGATGGTTGCCTTCATAATTTCAATATTATCGTTTATTTTACTGATTGATCCATCGCCATTTCCAAGGATTTCATTGCTCAATTCCCCTAGTTTGGATGCCAAATCAATAAAAGTTCCCGCTTTCTTTGAAGCACTTAGATTTGCATATGGATTTTCTACTGACTTTGGTTCTTCTACTGCTTCATCATCATGAACAGTACATTTTACAGAATCACCATCCACATAGATCTGACCACCTGAAGGACACTGATATTGATTTAGAATATCCTTTCCGTTTTTTGTTTCTGCTATTTCTTGCAACGTCGCTGCTTGTATCAAAATCTGTTCCGTTAGAAGCATTCTTTTAGCAGCAGCACGGTTACTCAAACAAACTGTTTCCCTGCTCTTTTGCAAATATCCAAAGAAAATTGGGACTGTCACTGCAACAAGAATACCGATAATTGCTGCTACCACAAGCAATTCACCTAACGTGAAGCCTGCATTCAAATGACGTTTATCTTTATTTTGTAAGTATGTATTCATTGCAAGATATACTCCCAGTAATTTCCAGTATAAATGGTGGTATATATTTGTCTGACATTTACTCTCATTTTGACATCAATACATATTCTCCTTATTTTTGATAATATAGACCGATTATCGAAAAACATAATTTCAATTTTTACGTTATACCAAATGACTATAAAAGATAAACAGAGATGATTGAGTTCCTGCATCGATTCATAATTATGCTTTCTTCATATATCGGAATTATCATGTAAATTCGATCATAGCTTAACACTTGAAATATCCTTATTCATTAACTTTGAAGCACGCAGTGTCAAGTCAAGAGAAGGTTTGTTTTGATATTTAAAAGTACACATACCCAATAACAAAAGAAAGAGATCATATTGTATCTCTTCCTTAAAACATTCGATCAAGAATATTGTCTTCACTCTCACTTGATGATAGTATCCTTAAAAAAGCTCTGCTCAGTCGTATTTGTTACATAGTATTCGTCAGAAATCTATAAATACTCATTTATAATGATTATAAGGGCAAGATTTGGCCACAATATAAACTGGTCTTATCAAAAGAAGGTTCTTTGCCTCTTTCATCTATCCTTGATCTGCAGTATTCTTTCAACCGAATATAAAGGTAAATTTATCATCCAATCCTGCTGTCGATACGGAGACATCGAAATTCGTATCCCCTTAACTCCTGGATGTTCCATGCAGAAGACTTTCAATGATTTTGCCCGAAGATTCTCTTCTGCTTTCACTTCAATCGGCATAACTGCATTATCGTTCTGAAATATAAAATCTAATTCCTGCATAGAATTGTCCGCACTGAAATAGTATGGCAGCTCATCAAGAACTGTCTGCAGCTGCTGCAAGACAAAATTTTCTGTAAATGCACCTTTGTATTCTTCGAATATATTATTGCCAATCAGGATTTCTGATGCGGGTGCATCGGTAAACGCACCCATCAGCCCACAGTCGACCATAAAGAGCTTAAATGCAGAAAAGTCTTCATAGAATTTGAGTGGAATGCTCCCTTTTGAAACACGATTGATTTTCGTTACCGTACCACTGTTGCAAAGCCACTGAATGGCAGTTTCAAATTCTTTTGCCCTTGCACCCTTTTGGATGTTTGCATAGATGAATTTTCTATTTTCTTTCGCAAGCTGTGCTGGAATCGATTGCCACACTTGATCAATTCTAACAGTCTGCTGATTCGAGGCATGCTTTGAAATATCATCATTGTAATCAGACAAAATCTGTTTTTGAATTTTTCGTACTTCTTTCGGAGATTTTCCATCGATAAAAGCCTGGACAACTTCCGGCATCCCACCTGTAAAATAATACTGCCTCAAATATTCAATCAATTTATTATGCATTCCTGCAAGCTCATCCATCTGGGACTGCATCAGAAAATCATACATTTGCTGTCCTGCCACGGCTAATAGAAATTCTGAAAAGCTCATAGGATGCATCTGCAGAGATTCAATTTTTCCGACAGGAAAAGAGATATCTTTATGCTCGTGAATCCCCAACAGGGATCCTGCAGCAATCACATGATACTCCGAAGCATTTTCGCAGAAATATTTCAGTGACTGTACAGCCCTTGGTATTTCCTGAATCTCATCTAAGCATATTAATGTTTTACCAGGAATGATGTTAATTCCAGATACCGCAGAAAGGCCACGCAGTATGCGTTGCGTGTCAAAGTCGTTTTCAAACAATTCTTTCACCTGGTAATTCGAATCACAGTTCACATAAACAAAAGAGGAGAACTCATGTTCACCAAATTCTCGAATTAACCAGGTTTTCCCCACTTGTCGAACACCTTTTATTACCAATGGTTTATGCTTTTCCTGATTTTTCCAATTCAGCAGCTTTTTATATGCCAGTCTCTTCATACCACAATATTACATTTTTTATGATGAACTATCAATAATATTTACATTTATTTGGACGATAACAGAAAATAAAGTCACATTTATATGTACCAACTTAAGTGCAATCTTGCATTCTGATGTCAAAAACGCCATATAAAAAGCCCTGAATTAAGCCATTTCAGGGCAATATGTACTATTCCCACTCGATGATTAGGTTGGTTGAACTAGTCTTTTTGGCTGATTCTTGTGTATAAAACAGCCACTATTGCTCACTATTACCTATATTCTATGGCGTTTATAAGAGGCGTGGTCAAAATGGGGTTACAGTTATTATTCTTTGTATCATATCTAAGCAACACCTATTTAGATAAAATGAGTTTTAGAAAATAGAAGATATCCAATTATTTTTGAAATACGAATCCATTTACAATTGCAAATATGCCTTAGGCTTTGACTTGGAAATGATGATATAAAACTCTTAATCATATACCTGCTTATTTATGAATCGTGATAACCAAAAATTTCGATTTAATATTGGCATACCAATATGACAAATATTTTGAAGATCGTATTATCTGGTAGAATCTCGTTTGACTAAAGAGACTTCTATCGTGTTTTCGATTTCTGTTTTTTGACATTTTATCAAATTGATAAGAAGTTCAACTGCTTTTACAGCCAGCTCGTGAGGATTTCGGTCAATTGCCGTTATGGATGGAGAAGACATCGTTGTATACGGAGAATTGTCAAAACTGATCAATCGTACGTCTTCCGGTACATAAAAGCCTACTTTGCTGAGGGCTACCATTGCGCCGAATGCAGCCCGGTCTGAACTCGTGATGATACCGTCCACTTTCAAACCTTTATGCATCACAGTCGAGACCAATTCTGCAGTCTCTATTTCAGAAGACTTCTTGCCACCGCGCTTTAGAATATAGTCTTCATTTACTTCAATTCCCATTTTTAACAGTGCTTTTTTATAACCTTTTACCCGTGGACTTTCCTGCGTCTCTGCTGAATAGCCCGGTACTAGAAGAATGTTCCGACTGCCTTTTTCAATTAAATACAGTGTTGCCTGCTCCATAGCTTCTTCATCATCATTTGCCACCCATGGGACCGGACGCACAGACTCTGGAATACGGTCGACCCATACCAAAGGATAATCCGCTGGAATCAGATCTTCTGGCAAGGCTGTCAAGCCAGAAACACAGATACATCCTCCTATGCCTAAGTCGACAAGTTTCTTGAAATACTCCCGCTCACGTTCTGCATTATTTTCAGAGCTACAGATCAATGTATCATATTCCTTCGATGCCAGCTCTTTTTCTACATTCGATGCCAAGTTGGCAAAAAATGAATTATCTACTGAAGGTACGATCATGCCGATTGTCTTTGTCATTTCAGTTTCCTCTCAATTCTTCAATCAGTTCCTTGTATGTTCTCCCTTTCCGGAAAAGTGCACTGGACCCAAGAATAAATCCGTCAGCCCCAATACTGGAAAGATCTTCGATGACCTCTGGACTACAATGACCATCAATCATCAGCTTGAATCCATATTCTTTTTTCAGACCGGCAAACTGTGCAACTTTCTTTCGAGTAAAATCAATGAATCCCTGTCCAGCAAACCCCGGATTGACTGTCATAACCATGACATAGTCACACAGATTCAGGATTTCTGAAATAGATGCTACAGATGTATCAGGATTGACTGCAATACCGGCGAATGCACCTCTTTCCTTGATGTGAGCAAGGGTCTTTACGACATACCGTTCACTTTCCGGATGAATATAAACAATATTTGCGCCAGCATCGATAAACCAGTCTACTTTCGAGCTAGGATTCTCAATCATCAAATGACAGTCCACCAATTTATCTGTATATCTGCGGATTGTCTTGACATCCATGACTCCCATCGTGAAATTTGGTACAAAGCTGCCATCCATAATATCGCAGTGGAATATATCTGCTCCAGCATCATCCAGAGCCCTCACTTCATCTCCTAGATGTCCATAGTTGGCACACATCATGCTCGGACATAATAATCTTGTCATATTGGTTATTCTCCTTTTCGTTTCAATTATAGAAATATTTGATCTGGTAAGTGAAAAAGAAAACGGCACTAGATATGCCGTTTCTGCTTATGAAAATCAGCTTTGGAAAGGGGTATTACAGCTGATTGTCATCTTCTACGAGTTTAATTTCTCAATGCCAGTAATCTATATGGTTCCCAATGAGAGCATCAGGCTGTTTTCTGGCCTCTTCCATGATACGGAGGACCTCAAGGACTTCATCATTCTTTACTTTCTTCTCTGCGCCTTGATTCACGCATGCATCAATATCATCATAAACTTTTCCATAGTCTGTAATCCGCGATGGAATCTTATATGTTACATCATTACCATAATCATCTTCATAGACGACTGTTCCCCAATTGGTATCGTCTTCAAGTTTAAATGGAGGCTGCAGTGGTTCCTCGCCAACCATCATCTTAGACAAATTTCCCATGGAGTTCTTTACGAAGCTTCCTTTTCTACCATGTGCAACAAACCTAGGGTATTTGATCTTCACACTCATACTGGAGCGTACGGATACCCGCAGATTATTTTGATAGAAAAGCATTAGATCCACATAATCTCTGCCACCATATGGATTAACGATTCCCCTGACATCCGTCAGAATTGATTCCGGTATTCCGAACAAAGCAATCATCTGATCCAGCGTGTGTACGCACAGTCCATACAGGGAATCCCCATTACCGTTGTAACTGTTTCGATAATAATCATAATGTGACTCTACTTCAACAAGATCTCCCAGTACACCACTCTCCACAACGTCTTTTAATGCAAGAAAATCTGTATCATATCTTCTGTTCTGATTGACATATGCGATTAAGCCTTTCTGATTCGCAAGAGCAAACACTTTTTCAGCTTCTGCTCTCGTCGGTGCAAAAGGTTTTTCACACAGAATATTTTTACCTGAATTCAGCATCTGCATGGAGTAACCCACATGGAAGCGGTCTGGCGTATTAATAACAACGAGATTCACTTCACTATCATTTTCAATATCAGAAATGTTGGATGTAAAAATGATTCCTGGGTAGAGTGCTTCCAATGCAGGATTCATTTCTGCAACTAGTCGATAGATATATTTTACCTTGATGTTATCCTTCCGCAGAACAAAAGGAAGATGATAACGGCGAACACTGTTTCCAAATCCAATATATGCAACTATCAGCATACTGCCCTCCTAAATGATTACCTTCATCATAAAGAAAAGACCTGTCTCAAAGTGAAGAGATTCAGGTCTAATAAATGACAATCTTTTAATTTTCGTCTGCAGCCTTGAGTTTCTGTGTTTCTTCGATTTCCTTCAGCATATCTATCCTGACCTGATGACGACCGCCTTCATATTTTGCTGCCAGCCACTCATCAACAATCATTTTTGCCGTTTCGATACCAATTACTCTCGCTCCGAAGGCAATGATATTAGAGTTATTATGCTGTTTAGAAAGTTTTGCTGTATACGGCTCCGAACATACACATGCGCGAATGCCATGAACCTTATTAGCTGCCAAAGAAATTCCGACACCTGTGCCACAGATCAGCACACCACCGTCTACTTTCCCAGACGCGACTAGTTTTGCCACTTTATAGCCGGAAATCGGATAATTGAAACGGTCAGTACTGTCGGTGCCGACATCAATCATTTCAATACCTTTTCCTTCCAGATATGCCTTGATTTCTTTTTTCATTTCTACTGCGACATGATCATTACCAATTGCTAATTTCATTTCTGCTCCTCACTTTCAAGATATTTCATTACATCATCATAAGTTTTACATTCGAGATCAGCATGCGATGTATCTTGCTGAATGCGAGATGCCTTCAGACCGATGGTGAAGATTCCAGATGCCTTTGCTGCTTGAATGCCATTGGGAGAATCCTCAATGATGACCAGTTCCTGTGATCTGATGCCGAAGGGGCTTAAACGTTGTGCAGCAGTCAGGAAGATCTCTGGATCAGGTTTCCCGTGTTCAACATCACTGATTACAACAACAGCATCAAAGTGATGTTTCAATCCTGTGATCTTAACGATATCCTCAACATGGCTGGTATCACCGCTTGTAGCTAACGCCGTACGGTATCCTTTTCTGATAATTTCCTCTAGAAATGTGACCAGTCCCGGCATCGGTTCATGATAGTCGCTCTTCACAACCTCATGATAATAACTGTACATTCCTTGTTCGATTTGTTCATCCGTCTGACTCTTCAGTCCAAACAGTGTTCTCATATCTTTCGTAATAGCCTGTACCGGCTTCCCGGGAAGGGTAGCAAGCAGTTCTTCCTGTGGATTGATTCCCAATGACTGAAGATATTTTCTGCAGCTGCTCATGAACCAGTATTCACTGTCTACGATTACTCCGTCACAATCAAAAATCACTCCTCTATATCCCATGATTATATGCCATGACTTTCTGTTTAATCTGATCCAGAAGGGCAGCACAATTCTCAGAATCACCTAATGACATAACAGAGCTTTCCTTGCTGCCTTGCAGATATAAATCTGTAAAATGACGGATTTGCGGATAGAAATCATCATGAATATACGGTATGGATACTTCCACTTCCTGGTCATCTTTCAAAGTCAAAAAGTTATGCGGCCGATGAAGATCTGGCAGGATGATTTCACCATCTGTCCCGCGGAACACTGCTCTCCGTTCTAAAGTACGATCGAAGCCAACCTCTAGACTGCCGGTTCCATCATTGAACTGACAGCATGCATTGACATAAACATTCACAGATCTTTCCATGCGTGCATCCATAATAGTTATGTCCGGAGTTCCATGAAAGTAATCCAATAATAAAGATGCGCAATATATACCGGAGTCCAGAAGAGCACCACCTTGCACAGGGTCAAAATGATAGGTCTTTCCTTTCATCTCTGGTGGAAGCAGAAAGCAAATTGATGTATCAATTGATTGCAGCGTACCGATCAAACCTGATTGAATTCTTTTCTTCAACTCATAATATGCTGGTTCAAATCTGCTCTTCATCGCTTCCATGAACAGACACTTTTTTTGTCTGGAAACATTAGCAATCTCTTTTACTTCTTCTTGGTTCAGCGCTGCCGGTTTTTCACAGAGGACTGCTTTTCCAGCCAGCATAGCCTTAACTGCCCATTCTTTATGCATGCCATGCGGTAATGCCAGATACACAGCATCAATCTCCGAATCTGCCAGCAGATACTCATAGCCAACATATTCTTTTTTGCATGGATATTCTTTGACAAAAGCATCCAGCTTTTCTATATTCCGGCCGCTGACTGCCACCAGGATACAGTCATCACAGAATTGTAATGATGCAGCAAACCGATGCGCAATATTGCCCGCTCCTAGAATACCCCAGCGGACAATCCTGTCTCTTGTCATTTCGTCAAGTGCGCTTCTGCCAGAGCTATTATTGCCGGTCCATCACACATGCCATATGTTCTAGGTTCAATCAGGACAAAGATCTTATCCGGATATTTCTTCTGCAGATTCTTTAATTCATAACGCACCTGCGGTGCAACCAGGATAATATCCGCTGAAGGTACTAATTCTCCTGCCTTTGACACAGGGTCTGCGGCAAACTCTAATTCCTGATCTTTCCCCAGCTGCTTTGCGGCTGCCCGTGCTTTGTTAACAAGTAGGCTTGTGCTCATTCCAGCTGCACATAAAAATACAACTTTTTTTGTCATACTTTCATTCCTTTCAGTCCAAATTTTCTCCGTTGGACTTCACACATTTTTCATACCAGAAAAAAGAATCCTTTCTCTTTCTTTCTAGTGTTCCATTTCCTTTATCATCCATATCGACATAGATCATGCCATATCGTTTTTCCATCTGACCGGTACCAGCACTGACCAGGTCCAGTCCGCCCCATGTTGTATAGCCAAAGATATCAACACCATCTGCGATAGCAGCTTTTAGATTGCGGACATGATTGCGTAAATAATTGATGCGATAGTCGTCATGAATAGAACCGTCTGCCTCGACTTTATCATATTCACCTAGACCATTCTCAACATCGAACAGAGGAATTTGATATCTGTCATACATTGTATTCAGGAAATAGCGGTAACCTGTTGGATCCATTGCCCAGCCCCAAGCCGAAACGTTCAAATATGGATTGCGTACGGCAGATACCATGTTGCCTTTCCCGACCTCAGCATCTTCATGTGTTGTGATACAGTTGGAAGAGTAGTAGGAAAAGCCCAGAAAATCAGCTTTACCTTCCATCAGATCCTTTTTATCTTCTTCACTGATTTCCAGATGGACACCTTCCTCTTTCCAAATTCTTTCAGCAAAAGAAGGATATGCGCCTCTCACTTGTGTATCGGCACAATAACAGAACATTTTCTGGAAATACTGATAATTCTTCAGAACATCTTCTGGATCCGATGTCAGTGGATAAGCACAGATGCCAGCAATCATGCAGCCGACCTTCATTTCAGAATCGATTTCATGAGCTGCTTTAACAGAACGGGCAGCAGCGACCATCTGATTATGCATAATCAAATATCTTTCATCCGCTGTAGTATTTGGATCATTCTGTCCCATCATCATTAAGATGTTCAATTCATTAAACGTCATCCATTTATTGATGAGGCCTTTGTATTCTGTAAAGCATGTCCTAGCAAAAGCCACGAATTCATCAATCATCTTCCGATTCGTCCAGCCGCCGTAGGTCTCTTCAAAATAGACCGGTTCATCATATTTATAAAGCGTAATAACAGGATCCATGCCAAGCCTTCTAGCTTCCGTGAATACCTGACGGTAGAATTCGACACCTTCCTGATTCACACCGCCTTCTGTTCCATGCGGATAAATCCGTGACCAAGCCAGGGAAGTATTGAATGTTGTAAATCCCATTTCTGCAAATAATGCGAGATCTTCCTTCCAGTGATGATAGAAGTCACATGCTACATGATTGGTATAGTGAAGATCATCAAAGATTGCATATTTGCCATCTTTCGGCAGGTGGCCGAAGACAGGAAAGTTTCCTCTGGATCCGTCCGCTTTCTGATACCATACCTTTCTATACGAAGAAGTTGATCCAGCTGTTGCATAATCAATCTGGACCGGGCTCTTGCCTCCTTCATCCCAGCCGCCTTCCGCCTGTTCTGCACTAATAGATGTGCCCCACAGAAATTTTTTTTGAAAACTCATGGTAAATACCCCACTTTCTTATATTTAATATGTTATTCTCTAACAACCTCATCTGCATGTTTCCTTACGGCATTAAAAAAGACACTGTGTCAACAGTGCCTTCTCATTCAATCCAAGTCTTCCCCATTCGATTTAATGCATTTTTGATACCAGTAGAAGGAGTCCTTTTTTGTTCTTTTCAGAGAACCATTTCCTTGGTCATCCATATCAACATAGATCATACCGTACCGTTTGTCCATCTGACCGGACGTAAAGCTTACAAGATCTAGACCACCCCAAGTTGTATATCCTCGTAGATCTACACCATCCTCTAGAGCAAGCTTCATGGCCTTGATATGCTCTCTGTGATAATTGATCCGATAATCATCATGAATTGATCCGTCTGCTTCAACATGGTCATAAGCTCCCAATCCGTTCTCCACATCGAACAGTGGTTTCTGATATCGATCATATAACACATTCAGGAAATAACGAAAACCAGTTGGATCAATCGGCCAACCCCAGTCCGATGCCTTCAGATAAGGATTGAGTGTTCCATTCACACCATTGGCACCAATCTGGTCTCCATTTTCGTCATGCGTTGTCATACAAGTTGACATATAGTATGAGAATGCCAGGAAATCAGAACATCCTTCCTTCAAGTCTTTTTCATCTTCTTTGGAAACATGCATATCAACATGAAATTTCTGCCATATTTTTTGTGCAAAAGAAGGATAGACACCGCGCATCATTGTATCTGCACAATAGCAGAATTTATCCTGAAACGATGAATAATTGAACATCACATCTTCTGGATCAGATGTCAGCGGATAACTGCATATGCCGGCAATCATACAGCCGACCTTGTTTTCTGGATCAATCTCGTGAGCTGCCTTGACACACCGTGCAGCAGCAACCATCTGATTATGAAGTTCAATGAATCTGTCCTTAATATCTGCCCTCATCCCCGGCAAGCCGATAAACAGACGCAAAATGTTTATTTCATTAAATGTTAGCCATTTATTGATTAAGCCTTTGTATTCGGTGAAACATGTCTGCGCGAAGGCTACGAACTCATCAATCATTTTTCGATTCATCCAGCCGCCGTAGGTCTCTTCAAAATAGACTGGCTCATCATACTTATACAGCGTAATGACAGGATCCATGCCTAGCCTTCTGGCTTCTGTAAATACTTGACGATAGAATTCGACACCTTCCTGATTCACACCACCTTCTGTGCCATGCGGATAGATCCGTGACCAGGCAATGGTCGTATTGAACGTCGTAAATCCCATCTCTGCGAATAAGGCAAGATCTTCTTTCCAGTGATGGTAGAAATCAGCTGCCTCATGATTTGGATAATGAATATCATCAAATAGCTGATATTTTGCACCGGCTGGCAAATGAGAAAACTGTGCCATTGAGCCTCTTGTCCCATCCGCATTCTGATACCAGATTTTTCGATTTTCGGTCGTTGTTCCAGCAGCACCATAATCTGCCTGGACTGGACTCTTGCCGTCTTCATTCCAGCCGCCTTCAGCCTGCTCTGCACTGATCGATGTTCCCCATAGAAAATTTTTAGGAAATCCCATAAATATCCTCCTTCAACCAACGTAGAAAGCATAACATTTCTACTATTTTCAACAGCTGAACTTTTGGCTCTATTAATGCCTGTGTTTAATAAAAATCTTCTTCAGTCAAGATCATTTCCATTAGAGGCGATACACTTCTGATACCAATAGAAGCTCTTCTTGCGATAACGGGCAAGATCTTTCAAATCATATGTATCCCGATTAACATAGATGAAGCCGTACCGCTTGCGTATCTCCTTATGTGAAGAAAGAAAATCAAATGGGCTCCATGCCAGATACCCTATCAGATCTACACCATCTTCTTCGACAGCCTTCTTCACGGCTGCAATATGTTTTTGATAGTATGCAATTCTTTCATCATCTTCCACTGTGCCATCAGTCAGTTTTTCATCCAGGCCAATTCCATTTTCCACAATGAACAGTGGCATCTGGTATCGGCTGTAAAGATCCCGCAACAGATATCTAAGACCATCCGCGTCAATCTGCCAGCCCCATTCATTTGCCTTTAATAACGGATTGCGCAGTCGGCGACTGTCACGGAGAATCGCATCTTCTTTCTGAATTGAATCATTAATCTCTGGAAAATCAGCTTCAACGGAACTCTGATAATAAGAAAATGCAAGGTAGTCTATTTTTTCAGATGCATCTTTGACAATTATTTTTTCTTCTTCTGTATAGACCGGCTTTAAGTCTCTGCGCCGCATGAAATTGTTAAAGTATTCCGGCAACTCCCCTCTCGTCATGGCATCAAACATCAGGTAAACACTCATCTGCGTACGGAATTGACTCGCCAATACATCTTTTGGCTTACAGGTCAGTGAATAATAATCCGTCAACCCCTGCATCCCGCCAACTTTCGCTGATGGATCGATTCTTTTGATGATTTGTACTGCTCGGGAATGTGCAACCAATACATTTATTGTCAGCTGAGCAAACAACTCATCTTCACTCATCTCTGCTGGAGGAATAACACCGCATACTAAATCCGGCATATAAGTACAGAGATTGATTTCATTGTACGTCAGCCAATACTTCACTTTCCCTTTGAGTCGCCGTACAACTGCTTCAACATGCTTTTCATAAAACTTAATAACTTGCTTATTCAAAAAACCATTGTATCTACGCATCAGATGATCCGGCATATCGAAGTGCACCAATGAAACGACTGGTTCAATTCCCTTTGAAAGAAGGTAATCCACCATATCTTCATAATAGGCAAGTCCAGCTTCATTCGGCTCATCATCTCCTAGAGGATTGATTCTGCTCCATACAATCGAAAAACGATATGCTTTAAAGCCTATCTCAGCCATCAGATCAATATCTTCTTTGTAGTGATGATAATGATCTGATGCTACTTTAGTATCACAATACAGCTGCGGAATGCCAGGCTCCGGTGTTATTTTCAGCGTGTCATAGACATTCAGTCCTTTGCCATCTTCCAGGTAGCCGCCTTCCGCCTGTACATTCGATGTTGCTCCACCCCACAGAAATTCTTTCTTCATTATTCACCCTTTCAATTCCGTGTCATCATGATCATTAAATCAGTTCCTTGGAAAACAACTGATTCTCCGCAAGGAATCAGAAAACTGTCTCCAATGCTGATGGTGATGTTGTTGATTTTCCCGGTACCTTTGACAACCGTTGCAAGCTGATAATTCTCATCATTGAAATAAAATCTGCCAGCCACTCGGAGTCTTGTTACAGTAAAAGAATCATTGGAAATCATCACCGTCCTGTCGCCGCCCTCACATGGTATAACGACAGGAGACGGAAGCTCCTCATGCTTCTGCGGGTACGACGAAATACAGCGGACTCCCTCTTCAAAGTTCATCGGCCGTTCCTTTCCATCTGTATCAACACGATGATAATCGTACAACCGGCAGGTAATATCGGTCGCCTGCTGAATCTCATAGGTCACACATCCTCTGCCGACTCCATGTACCGTACCGGCCGGGGTATAAACAAAATCATCTTTCTTCACAGGCAGATGTCTGAGTAGAGAATCCCATTGATCCTTCTGCGCCATTTTCCGGAATTCTTCCTCACTGCATGCCTGATGGCCGTAAACAATCTCTGCCCCGGGGATACAGTCAAGAAAATACCATGCTTCATTTTTCCCCATTGGCCATCCCATTTTTGCAGCTATTCTGCTGTCCGGGTGGATCTGCACACTGAGATTATCCTCTGGTCCAACCAGTGAGATGATAACAGGAAACGGCTTCCCTTCCCGCTGAAACAATTCCTGATGATCCTGCCAGAGATCATGAAGGGACATTCCCCTAAAAGGTTCTGTCAAACAACGGTTTGATCCTTTTTTATCTGTTGAAAACGCCCATGTCTGACCTGTTCCATCCGGCATTTCATGATAACCGAAATAATCTTTGACGAGCGTATTTCCCCAGACAGCATGCCTGGCAATCGCCTCAAAAAATAGTACAGTCATTTATTCTCCTTCAAGTATAGAATTAACGATATACATTACCCATGAACAGACTGAAAGTTGCAACAATTGTAGTCAATATTGCTAGAACGTTTGCCACTTTCAAAATGCCAGGTTTCTGGTATGTCATATATTTTTTTACATTCATGTTATCGATCTGATTTGCTTTGACACAATGATAATCCGCAATCAATGCAACTAGAAGAATAATCACCTTCATCCAGATACTGTTGCCTATCTTCCAGCTGACCGGCCAAGGCAGAACGCTCAAAACAAATGCGGTGAACGCACAGATGATTGCATAATTCATGTAGCGGTTCTCCGGCTTTACTTTGATCTGCCTGACTGCACTCTTTTCTTTCTGTTTTGCTTCCCGATATTTTTCATCATAGCTCCGCTGAGCAATCAGAAGTACTTCGGTACCGCATTTTGGACATCTTGTTTGTCCTTTTTCCAGTTTTGTGCCGCATTTTCTACAATACATGTTCATGCCTCCGATTACTTCAAGATGACGTTGCTCAAGTTGACTAGTGCAATCATTGTGCTGAACACAATGGCTGCCACTGCGTACATACTATTTCCGGAATCCTTAAAGCCGTTCCTGCGATCTCTGACATCCTTGATCAATGACATGACAGCAAGGACAATCGCTATGATATAAACAAACAGACTGATGATAAAGACCCATTTAGCGCTCGTGTTCGTAATTGTGGCAACAGTACTTCCCAGAATGAAATCCAAAACAACAACACCGAAAAGTGTCACAAACAGTGAGAACTTTCCAAGATTGCTTGGGTTTGGGTTTTCTTTCCGTTCATTATTTAAATCTTCAATCTTTTTATTTTGGACTGCTTCCTTTGACAATGGAGTGCCGCAGTAAGTACAGTATTCCGAGTCATCCGGCAGATCTTTATGACAGTGTGGACATTCGCGCATGTTTATGCCTCCTAAATATATGTAGAATAACAAAGAAGACCTGATCGCTCAAGTCTTCTTTCGTGACAGAAACGCTGTTAGTTATGCATTATTTGCAGTTTCAGCATTTACTGCTTCGTTATCAGCAATTTTCTTCAATTCTGACTTGACCCAAGCTCTCCAGAATGGATAGAAGATGACACATCCCATAGCACACATAATGAATGGCCATACGAGACCACCAATGGATCCACCGCCACCGATAAAGCCAAGGAGTGGTGAAGGCGTAGCCCATGGAAGGTTGACGCAGAGTTTTCCTACAAATCCCGCTGCTGTAGCTGCATACGTAAAGATAGCAGCAAGTGTATGAGAAAGCAGGAACGGAATGATGAAGAATGGATTCATGATAACTGGAAGTCCAAACATAATCGGCTCAATAATGCAGAAGATTGCTGGAGGTGTAGATACAATCGCCAGCGGCTTGAGCTGAGGAAGCTTCTTGGAATCCTTGTACATGAAGATCAATAAAGGCCAGCATGAGGATACCCACTGTCCAAGACGGCAGAGATTGGATGTCCATACATATGGCAGATCTGCAACTGCAACACCAGCTGCAAACTGCTCCTGGTTCTCGATAGTCCATGCATTTAAGAATGTTGCAGTAACCGCACCAGTAATGTTATCACCATGCAGACCTACGCACCATAACAGAGAAGACAGGAACTGCTGCGCTGTATATACCCAAATATTATCAGCCTTTCCTAAGATAGGCATCAGGATTGTGCCAACCCATTCAGGCAGATTGAATCCAATCAGTGTACGGATTGCCCAGCAGACCAGAGCGAGGAAGAAATATGGAATAATAGCTGAGAAACTGTCGCCGATTGCAGGTGGGACAGAATCAGGAAGTGTGATCTTGATATTCTTTCTATAACAAATATCGATGATATTGATTGCAATCGCGCATGCAACCATTGCAGTGATAACACCGGCAGATCCCCAATAAGCTGTGGAGATACCTGCTGCTCCAGCACTCAGTGTTCCATCAGCTGCCTTTACAACTAGATTGCCAATAGAATCATAGTTTAAAAGCATGAAAGCAAATAATGAACCGACAGCACCAGTTGTTCTAGAGAACCCCTTAATTTCGGCATATTCTGAACCCATAGCAACTGTGATATAAATTGCCATGATTCCCATTGATAAAGAATTTACCAGAACTAATTTACCTGCGATTGGTGTGAGGAATGGAAGTAATGCTTTTGTAGTTAAGCCCCCATCGGAACCTAACAGGTAGATGACAAGAAAGATTGATCCGACCATCGTAACAGGCAGAGAACCGATCATACCATTTGTAATAGCGCGAATAAATGGAATGTTCCCGAACTTGGTCATTGGGCCAGCTAGCTTATCTACAAAGCCAGTCATCTTGTCCATAAAAGATTGTTTTTCGTTAGACATTGTGTTTTCCCCTTCTATAACGTAGAACGTTAACTAGAAATATCTTAGAGTTTCATAAAAGTGTTTGCTCATAAAAAGAAGGCACAAATAATGACAGTAAAACTATCCAATAATTTGGCACAAATAATGACATAAAGCCGGTAATCGTATGAGCTTAAATTCACTTTATCTTTTCTATGACACCATGTAAAATATTAGCATGAATAAAGTAGCGGATTTAAACATTAGTGATCTTGATGCTTCAATCATTCAATATCTTGTCAGCACAAATGATTACTGTACTTCTTTTGATATTGCCTCTGCCATAAGCATCAACCGCAGGCAGGTACGCGGTGAAATGAATTCTGTAAAAAATATTCTTGCTAAGCTCGGTTATACCCTTGACTCCAAGCGTTCCAAAGGATACTTGATTCTGGAAAGATCAGAACTTGATAATCTTGTGAATATAATTTGTTCTACTGGTACAGAATACGGTGACATCAATACACCAGAAGGACGGCAAAGTTTTTTATGCCAGGTACTGTATATAGATGATGAATACTATATAAAGCTGGATGATCTAGCAGATATGATGTTTGTCAGTCGTTCTACTGTAAATAATTCATTAACGCAACTTGCCAAAAATATTTTTAATAAATATAACCTAACGATTGAATATCGTTCACGTAACGGCCTAAAACTTGTTGGAACAGAGCTTGGAAAACGAGAGATGTACTGTGACATTGTTTTTGACCTTTTAGGTCAATCGCATAAAATCAATACTTTTGTTGATTTATTTAGAATTCCGGATGCGCATCTTGAAAACGAAATCTGCAAAGTCATTCAAAGATATCATATTCACCTTTCTGATATTGCATTTGCGGATTTCATGCTATATCTCACAACTACCGGTCAAAGAATCTCTACCGGAAAAGTGCTAACATCATCGCCCGACATGACGCCAATCAAAGGACGCCCTGAATTCGATCCTGCCCGTGTCATTGGCTCTCTAATCAGTAATTACTTCAATGTATCGGTCAATGAACACGAGATCAACCGGATTGCCATCAAGATTATAGCAAAACAGTCATCCTCTCAAATAAAGCTGAATGTAAATAACCCGCTGACTCAGAAGATTATGGATGAATCCTTCAATGAAATTTATCAACAGACACATATCAGTTTCACGAGCCCAGTCTACTATCCAATCTTTGAGAGATATATATATGCCACAACATTAATTCTCCAGTATCATGAGAAAATCAGAAATCCTCTTTATCATCAAGTATCTGATCATTATCCATTAGCTTATTTGATATCTAATATTGTTGCAGATGTCATGGAAAAATATACTGGTTTCCGTATGAGCAGCAGCCATATTGCTTTTTATACTATTTTCTTCAACAACTGGATTCAAAACTTAAAGTCACATCATGAAAATGTTCTTCTGATAGGGGGATATGGTTCTATGGCAGCAGAATCCGTCCGCTATGAGATCAATCAAAGACTTGGCAATATGCTAGCTGTCAAAGATACCTGTATGTATCACGAACTTGATGACTACAATCTTTCGGAATATGCTTTTGTCATCACCACACTGCCGATTGCTATTCATCTGACAATTCCAGTGATTACAATTTCTCAGCATGTGCTCGATGATGACATCAATAAGATTAGAAGATTCATCTCCTCAGATTATAAGAATTTTCATCCATGTCTTTCCTTCTGCCCCTCTCTTTTCAAAAGCGGTGTCATCATTAAAAATTTACATGATGCCAGTAAATCTCTATCCAATCTGATATGTTCCATCCTCACGCGTCTGAAGGCACCTTATGTGGAGCGTTGCCTGATGGCTGAACAGAACCGTATTGAAACCCTGAATAATGGCATCTTAATGATCAAAATCGATAAAGCTCTGTCTTCTCACTCTATCGTTGCCCAGATTATATTGTCAAAGAAAATATTGTACGATGAAGAAGACATTTGGACTATCATCGTTATTTCTTCAGAAGACAAGACATTGGATCTGTTTAGTGCTGTTTATGAGACCTGCAGTAAAGTTCCTTATGAAGCTATTGAAAAACTAGCCAAGAACAACGGTACTTATATTGATTTCCTGTCTCTCCTCGACTAGCTTTGTAGCAGAGTTCTGACATAATAAATGCCTGAATCAAATATCCTGAAAGAGATACCTTCTGCTACAGTAAAAGCAGGAGGTATTATTATGTTCAATTCCTTGATGCATGTTTCTTTTTATACAAACCATTGGGATGAAATGATGGATTTCTATCTCAACAAGCTAGGGCTCAAGTTGAAAGTTCTGGTACACTACAGTGCCTATAAGGACAGGAATGACAGGCCAGAGATGCAAAAGATTGCAAAGACGGATCCAAACCGCATTTTTAATGCCTACATTGAGATTGCACCAGGTCAATTCATTGAGCTATTTCCAGTTATGAAAAACCAGAAGCCTCATCCGAAGTGGAATGAGTACGAAGGTTATTCTCACTTTGCTCTGCTGTGTAATGATATTTTTAAATGTTACGATGAAATGAAAATGAAAGGCATTCAGCCACGTAATAAACCTTCAAAAGGTCCTTCTGGAACATGGCAGTTCTGGATTCATGATCCTGATTTTAATTGGTTCGAAATCATGCAATATACTGAAGATTCTTATCAGGTCAAAGGACACGTTGAGCAATGAAGTTAGGAATTATTGGAACTGGAATGATTGTCAAGAACTTCCTGCCGATGTTGCAGAAAGTAGAAGGATTGACCACAGTAGCTATCCTTTCAACTGAACGTAGTCTGGCAACAGGAAAGGCTTTAGCTGCACAATATGGAATTCCCATCTATACAAGTAATCCGGTAACATTTTATAGTTCCGGAATTGATACCGTATATGTAGCTGTACCAAATTTTCTACACTTTGAAATAGCCATGGCGGCAATAGATCATTGCATGAATATCATCATTGAAAAGCCGATTGTCTGTAATGAAAAAGAACTCTACCTGTTAAAAGAAAAAGCGATAGAGAAACACGTTTTCCTGTTTGAAGCTATCACAACCTTGCATCTGGGTAATTATACCAAGATCAAAGAATGGTTACCACGCATCGGTCAGATTAAAATTGTTCAGTCAAGATATTCTCAGTATTCTTCACGCTATGATGCATTCCGTGCAGGAATTGTTCTGCCAGCATTTGATTCAGCAAAAGCAGGAGGTTCTCTTATGGACCTGAACATTTACAATCTGCACTTTGTCATGGGTCTGTTCGGCAGTCCGGAGGAGTTTAAGTATTACGCCAATGTTGAAAAAGACATTGACACTTCTGGCATCCTGATTTTGAAATATGACAAGTTTTCAGCTGCATGTACAGCCGCCAAAGACTGCCGGGGAGAACGAGGAAGTATTGTGCAAGGCACTGATGGTACAATCACAACTTCCACAAGTGCCAACCTGATTGGATCGATTGTATTAGAGCTGAATAACGGTATAAAAGAGGAGTACGATGACGGTATGAGTGAACAGCGAGCTATACCGGAATTTGATGACTTTATAAAGATCATAACGGATGATAACTATCTAAAATGCATGGAGTTGCTGAATCAAAGCAATGAAGTCATTAAACTGATGACCAAAGCCAGGAAAGATATTGGTGTTTTATTCCCAACAGATCAAAATGAAGCTTGAGAAAAGACATGTTCAGTATGGAGATAAATATTTGATTTCTTTTTATTAATGTCACGTAGATCATATTTTTGTAAACATGTCATACATACTAAAAGTAAAAGATGTTCAAAAAAACGAGAAGAGATTTTGGTTACTCTTCTCGTTTATTGTATTCAATTAAAGGAATAGCCCCTGCTTGGTCACTCCCACTCAATTGTTCCCAGCGAAAACAATGCAAATATTCAATTTGTTCTACTACCAGTATTATTAATATTTTATTTCAGATTTGTAGATTCATTTAAGTTTAGTGTGCATTTGAGAATCTGATTTGGTGCTTCAATTCCACGATTTTCAATTTCATCAATTAAAATACGATATGCTGCCTTTCCTTCATCTTGTGAAGGTTGCACGATTGTAGTTACTGTCGGGTATGCAAAATCAGCCCATTCACGATTGTCAAAGCCAACAATTCCAATATTGTTCGGTATCAAAGAGCGATAGTTTTGCATGCTGCGATAAAGAATTGGCAACAGCCAGCAATTTGGAGCAAATATAAGAGTCTTCTTATCTAAATGTATATTTTTGGATAAAAATTCAGATATTTCATCAGAAGTAATTTTCTCATCCACGATGTAATCATCATAACGCATATCGTGAATTTCCATGGCATCATAGAATCCCTTGCTTCTTTCCATTCTAGTGGATAGGACGCTAGGATCAGCAGTAATCATCAAGAACTCTTCATAACCTGATTTGATCATTTCTTCCATGGCATCCAATACAGCCTCATAGTTGTTTGATTTAACCCATTTGTCACTATCAATTCGAATCTGAGAATCAATAAAGACTGTAGGCTTTTTATTATATTTATCTCTCGTTTTCAGAAATTTTTGTGTTGGCTGAATAATAAATCCATCAACACCCATTTTATTCATTTCATCGAAGAGGTCAGCTTCCTTTTTCGAATCATAATTATGATTCGCCAAAATCATCTTATAATTATCACCCTTCATTTGTGCATCAATACCCTTGATCAGCTGATTTGAAAATTCATTTGTAATATCAGCGATGATAACACCTATCAAATGCGAAGATTTTGAATTCAGCATTCTTGCAGCTATATTAGGCTCATAATGAGTTTCAGCTATTACCTTTTCTATTCTAGATTTAGTCTCTGCTGACATCTTCTTATATTGCCCGCTTAAGTACGCTGAAACAGTAGTTTTTGATGTGTTTGCCAAATTTGCGATATCTTTTATCGTTACATTTTCATTCATATAGACACACCCTCTTCTATATAATTCTATTTACATAATTCATTCTTGATTACTGCTTCAAAAGGAGTCCCCTTTAAGCTGTAAAGTGCTTTTTGCAAATACACGCCCCTTGATTTCTGATCATTCATATTTTCATACTGCTTTGCAATCATGAATGCTTTCATCCCTTTTTCGTGTTCATCAGCAATATCCATACCTTCTTTTAATTCACTTATGTATGCATAGCTTCCATTTAAATTAATATCAAACGCCATTTTACATTCATGATACTCAATTGACGATAAATTTTGCTTCAATTTAGGCATAAAATCAGTTAATTTATCTTTTGAAAATTTTAACATATAATATTGAAATATTATCATTAACATCTTACTTTTATCTTTTTTGGTAATTACTTCATTCATGATATCGCATGACATTTCATCTATCATAATTTCTTCATCGTTCTGCAGTACATAATTCAATTTAAGAGCAAGTATTTTGGACCTAGTAACCAGCGTTTTTGTCAAAAATCCAGTGGAAATTCTATCAAATTCGTCTATATCATTTCTAAGTAACGCTCTTTGCAGTCTGTTGACTGACAGCTTTGAGGCAAATATAATCAATCCCCAAAATCCAAAAGACACCGCTAAAATTGTTAATAATAATCTCATTGAGTACCTACGCTTTCATCTTTAGTAACTTTTTAGTTCCATTTTTTTCCGTAACAATCACGCATTTAGCGTGATATGGTATGCCATCTGTGAAGAACACCTTTTTTCCTTTATAAACTTCTTCATGGAAAATGGCTACGGTATATTTTTTACTATTTTGTTTAAATTCAAAGGTATGCACCAAATTCGTACTGCATTCTGTTTCGCCATTTTGAAATGTATGCGTTTGGCAGTAATCAACATCCTTCCCTGCGACTATTGTAAAGACAGTACAAGAATCTGTAAATTCCTTAGTCGATACTATTTTCTTAGAATCCTTAAGCTCATTATACCTTAAAGAGACAACAGTATCTTCAATATCCATATCTTCACTGGAATATACTATGACCTCAGCGTTTTCTGACTCCAAGAAAGACTCTTTATGCCGTATATCAGCCTCATTATCTAGATGAAATGTTTTTACCAATCTGTGTATACCGTCACATCTAATTTCATCAACTATGATCCAGATGCCATCCCCAATATTTACAACTTTTCTCGTAATAATTGATAATGGTGCATGACCAATCAATGATCCTTCAAAATAATGACAATTATCAATATGCCTTATATAGTTATTACCGACAATTCCAAAATCTTCATAGGACCACGACGAAGAAGGTCGTAGGTATTCATTGTTATCAATGATCATACTGTTGTGTGATTTCATTGATTTAAAATAAATTCTTAACGGATCACCTTCTCGATATGTATACCTTCCCGGATCAATCATGAATGGTTTTCCTTTGTGATAAATTGATATATGAAGGTTATCACTATGACCATGGCCACTCCCTAATGAGCCATTCGTAATCATTGTAAATGAAGCATCTCGCTTTTCAGACGACTTGATTGTGAACATTCCTGAATCAATGCCATCAAAGTAAAGTTCTGTTTTATCTGTTGAATTTATCATTTTATATTTTTTAGCACTCACCGTCCCTAATAAATATAGAGATTCTATATCCAGTTTATTAGCCGCAAGACTACGATATTTTGGATCCTCGAAAATGATTGCTGCTCTTGCAAAAACATCTTCAACGTTGGAACGATCACTGTCGCCAAATGTTTCAATTGTTCTATTAGGCGTAGTTTGTGCGAGCAGAGCATCGGCCATTTTTTTGGCGGCATCTAATATTGCATCATCAACTTGAATATTCATATAATGTGCATAATACAAATACTTCATTAAATAATTTAACACTTCAATATGATACATTGTAGATTGTTCCCATTGTACGCCATCACTATAAACTTGTGCTACTACTTGCCTGTTTAGCTCATTTACAGCAAATTTGTACACCGCATTATTTTCGTAATCTTCAATCAGCAGTGGAATGATTGCACATATTGAAGCTGTTTGAATACTTCCCCAATTAGAAGTAATATATCTAGTAAGATATGAATTCTTTAAATATTCAAGCTGTTGATATATGTTCTCCAATATAATATTTAGCTCATAATCATTCAGTCCATTTACCATATATATACTTGCTTCATATATATTCATTGTTCTGATAGCTGTATCCAGAGTTCTGGTTGATCTTAATGGCTTTATAGTTTTATGTGAATTTATCCATGATAAGATCAGTTCTTTAGCTTTATCAAAATAATCGTTATTGTTTGATATTTTATATGCCATGACTAAATAATTAAGATAATCCATACGATTCAGCATGAAGCACCATTCTTCATCGCCATTTGGATCTTTCTCCCAGTCAATCACACTCAATTTATATGGTTTAACACATCTTTCCATATCCCATGGTTTATCAAATGTAAATGTATTTGTAATTAGTTCATCTGCCTTTGCCAATATAAATCTCTGCTCGCCTTCATCGAGTTCAGCAGCAATATTATTTATATCTTTAAATACATATAATTTTTTAAGTGTTTCCTTCAAATATTTTAAATTCATAAATTGCCCTTTCATATTTAAGTCATCATATATAATGATTTGAATATAAAAGTTAAAGCAGGAGTGGTCTCCTGCTCTAACTGAAATAGATTAAGCTAATATTTTGAGCGTGCTTAAAGCAACACCAATTACGACAGTGATTAATACAAGCCAATAAGTTGTAACACCCTTTTTCTTAATAAGATAGTACATTAAGCAAGTATATAAAATCGGAAGCAAGGACGGAGCTACCTTATCTAACATCGCCTGGATATCTACGGTAGAAGACTTCACACCTTCTGTCACAGCTCCAGCCGCAAATGTAATATTTACCTTCATTTTGACAAATGTAGCTGCCAGGCCTGCAATGACAGTAACACCAATCATGCCAGCAGCATCTGAGATCACGCCCATTTTTTCAGACAGCTTGTCAATCATTTCAGTGCCAAGCTTACGTCCATATCCGCCCATTACCAATTTGATACTTAATAACACAAGATTCTCACAGAGCAGGAATAGCAACGGTGCGATTGCAACGCCTTCCATTGCCATGGAAGCGAAGATAGTCGAAAACAAAGGCGCGATGCAGAACTGAGACAGGGAGTCACCGATGCCTGCTAAAGGGCCCATCAAAGCCATCTTAATGCCACGAATTTCTTCATAGGACATGCCATTTTCAGCCATTGCAAGATGAATCGAAGTGATAAAAGGCAGGAAGTTAGGATTTGTATTATAAAATTCAGAATTGTCAATCAAATCCTTTGCTAATCCTTCTTTATCATCCCCATACATTTTCTTTAATGCAGGGTACATAACTAATGCATATCCTAATCCTTGATAGTTGGAATAGTTGAAGCCATTTTGTAAGAAGTATGCACGTAAAGTTGTCTTTGTGTAATCTTTTTTTGTTAATTTATTAAATCCAGTCATCATGATCTCCTTCTTGACTTGCAGCAGTAACGGCAGGTTTCGCATTTTGTTCGGTATAATACTTGATGGCAAATACAGCACCGACAATAGCGATACCAATGACTGGAACATTTAAGTAACCAGCTAAGAAGTAACCTAATAAAGCAAATGGAACAAGCTCTTTCTTAAGCATAACAGACATGATCATAGCAAAACCGATTGCTGGCAGCATACCGCCTGCAGTGCTCAAACCTTTTAATAACCACTGTGGAATATAAGTAACCAATGTGCTTAATGTATCCATTGAGAATGCACCTAAGAATCCCAAACCAAAGCCAACAAGTGCAAATAAGCAGATAGTTAAATTTGAACTGATACGGAATTTTGTGAAGTTGCCTGACTTCAAGGCATTTTTAGCCGCTTCCGGTGAACCAGCACATAAAGTATAAATAAATGTCTGCAAGAACTGGATGGCAACGGCAAATGGAATAGATAATGATAATGCTGTTGCTGGTGTTACCCCAGGTACAGTAATTGCCATTAAGGTACCAATAATACCAGGACCGATTGGGTTCGGTGGAACAGTACCACCAGCGCCGACGCCAAAGCCCATGAATGCTAATTCTGCGATTGCACCGCAGGATAAAGCAGTTGGTAAATCACCAAGAATGAGACCTACACCAAAGCTTAATACTAAAGCGCGGTTTGTAAAAATTCCCCAAAGCATGCCTGAATAACAGAATGCTGTCCAAAGCCCAATTAAGACAGCTTGAATGATACTAATTTGCATTTTCTTTCTCCCTCATAAATTACAAATAATTTTTTATGTCAACTTGAACACTGCCATCATTCCCACTAGGAGTAGTTTGCGTGTCAAATGTAACACCATATTCCTCAATCATTGTCTTGAGTGCAGCTTTATCCTCTGCGCCTAAGAAAATTGATCTTGTTACTTTTTCCTTGCCTTCGGCATTGTGGATATTCCCAATATTGATATGTTTGATTGGAACTCCACCTTTTATTAGAGCAAGCGCATCTTTAGGACTTTTTACAATAATAAAGATGGATTGTGCAGGATTTGCTTTGTGAATGATCTCAATGACATGCTCGACTGTGAAGAAACGTGCAGCAATTGTGTTTGGAATAACAGTTTTCATCAGCGTCTGTGCCATATGATCATTAGCCGCTTCATTATTCGCTACAATTACGGTATTGCAGCCAATTGATTTAATCCAAAGCTGTCCTTGTCCGTGAACTAAACGTTCATCAATTCTTGTCATTACAATGTTTGGTGTACTCATTTTTTTCTCCTTACCAATATGGTTCCCATTTTTTCATCAAACGTGTCAGAGCTTCCATATAAAAGTAGTCACCCCAGATATTTCCTTCATCAACGCCTTTTCCGCTATGCCACGAATAGACACCGTGATAAAGAATTGGATTGCCTGCTTCATGATCCGCTTTCGTATAATTTTTAATCAGCGACTTCATAATTGTTTGGCAAGCTCCTTGATAGATAGTTTTACACTCGTCATTGTCATGTAAGTATCGATCCATCTCAAGCATCCCACATACAGCTATAGCGGCAGCGCTTGAATCTCTTGATTGATTGTCCCCATCAGTAAATATCAGGTCCCAGAAGCATACATTATCTGTCGGCAACCGATTTAGGAAATAATTTGTCATACCTTTATATAGCTTTGTGTATTCAAACGCATTCGTATATTTGACATTCAAAGGAATACCATAGATTCCCCATGCCTGACCACGTGCCCACGAACTTTCATCACTGTATCCTTGCCTTGTGGCACCATGATCTGGTGCCCCAGTTTCTGGATTCATATAAAATGTGTGGAAAGCGCTCGCATCGTTTCGGATTACGTTATTCACACTTGTCTCAAAGTGACGGGTTGCAATATCTTTATACTTACAGATCCCTGTCATTTCGCTTGCCCAATATAGAAGCGGAATATTCAGCATGCAGTCGATAATAAAACGATAATGTTCTTTGGAATCTTTTGGTCCCCACGCCTGCAGGAACTGACCTTTTTCTTGCCATCTAGTAATCAGTTTATCGGCTGCTAATAAAGCTGCCTTCTTTGCTTTTTCTGATTTTGTAAGCTTATATCCGCTTACGCATGACAATGAATAAAGAAATCCAAGATCATGGTGATCCAGATCAATGTTATTTTCTACACGGTGTAAGAAACTATCGACATTGATATCAGCCAAATTTCTATATTTCTCGTCTTTAGTGTACTCATAAGCTAACCACAACATGCCTGTCCAGAATCCATTTGTCCATTCAATGTTGTCAATAACAGAATATTTCAACTCTTTGGTAGCAGGCCAAGGAAACTTTTCTTCAAAATAATCCATATTGAGATCTACTTGTTTGATACACTCATCAAAAGCATGCTTTATTTCTTCCTGAGTCAGAGGTATCTCATTCAGAAACAGATCTTTTTTCGTAATATTTTCGATTGTTACTTGTCTTACCATTTTTCCTCCCTCATATAGTGAACCGGTTCCCTAGACGTTCATATGTTATTTGATAATTTTGTACATGTCAATACCTTTTGACTAAATTGTGAAAAAAATATTATTTTACGAACCGGTTCATAATGACACTTATCATCGTTTATGTTGACATGGCACCCATCAATGAATATAATTCTAGCGAACCGGTTAGCCATATATTCTCGACATTACTTTAGACATACAGAAAGAAAGCAGGATAAACATATGAACAATGAAATTATTGAACGTATATCTCATATCGGTATCGTTCCCGTTGTAAAGATTATAAATGAAGAAGATTCACTGCCTTTAGCTAAAGCTTTATTCAACGGCGGTATCGATGCAGCGGAAATCACCTTTAGAAGTGAGCATACCTTATATGCAATCAAAGAAATATCCACCAATTTGCCAGGTATGCTAGTTGGAGCTGGTACTGTGTTAACTAAAAAACAGGCTTCAGATGCAGTTAAAGCTGGTGCTAGATTCATCGTCACGCCTGGATTCAACCATGAAGTTGTAAAGTGGTGCATTGAAAATGAGGTTCCTGTTCTTCCTGGCATCTCAAGTGCAGGTGAAATTGAGACTGCTCTGAGCTACGGACTGAAGACAGTTAAATTCTTTCCTGCCGAAAGCAGTGGCGGTGCTAAAAGGATTCAAGACTTAAGTGCACCATACAGTGATGTTAAATTCTTACCGACAGGTGGCATCGATGAAGCTAATATGCATGATTACTTAAGTCTGCCTTCAGTACTAGCAATTGGTGGAAGCTTTATGCTTAAAGAGGACTTCATTTGCAGCAAAAATTATAGTGCAATTGAAGAATTGTCTCGCAGAGCAGTGAAATCTTTGCTCACATACGAATTAATTCATATCGGCGTGAATAACAATTCTGAAGAAGAAGCAGTCAAAAATGCCCAAAAATTATGCAGTCTATTCGATTTTACATATTACCATAAGCCAAAGTCACAGTTTGCAGGTAAGGGCTTTGAATTTCTAAATGTACCTGGAAGAGGATCTAACGGCCATATTGCCATTTACACTCCATATCCAGAAAGAGCTTTGTATCATCTAAGCAAGATGGGTATACTGCCGATTGAAGGAACTATTACCAGGAACAAGAAAACAGGCATTATTAACTTCGCTTATCTAGATTTAGAAATTGCTGGATTTGCTATCCACCTAATTAATCCTGATGTAAAAATGGAAGTTTAATTGATCAAAACAACAGCTCAAAGTGAATTGATGATACATCGTTGGCTGCTTGCATAAATAGATTCATCAGTGATAAGCGGCAGTAATGAATGATACATATTTACGAGCTCAAAGATGAATATATGAGGAGATAATATATGTTTAACCTAGATAGTTTTAATCTGAAAGACAAAGTGGCATTGATAACCGGCGCATCATATGGGATTGGGTTTGGTATCGCATGCGCATATGCAAAAGTCGGCGCCACCATTGTTTTCAATGATATTAAACAGGAATCCGTTGATAAAGGTATTGCGGCCTATAAAGAATTGGGTATTGCAGCTCACGGATATGTATGTGATGTGACTGATGAATCAGCAGTCATTGCAATGATTAAAAAAATAGAAGAAGAAGTCGGTACCATTGATATTTTAGTAAACAACGCAGGCATTATTAAAAGAATCCCTATGTGCGAAATGAGCGCATGTGATTTTCGTCAAGTTATTGACGTTGATTTAAATGCACCATTTATTGTTGCTAAGGCTGTCATTCCTTCGATGATCAAGAAAGGCCATGGAAAAATCATTAATATTTGTTCAATGATGTCCGAACTTGGGCGTGAAACAGTAAGTGCTTATGCTGCTGCTAAAGGTGGTCTAAAAATGCTTACCAAAAATATTGCCTCAGAATATGGTGAATATAACATTCAATGTAATGGCATTGGTCCTGGTTATATTGCTACGCCGCAGACCGAACCACTTCGTGAACTACAGTCTGATGGAAGTCGACATCCATTTGACAGTTTCATAATATCCGAGACACCGGCAGGAAGATGGGGCAATCCGGATGATTTATCAGGACCAGCTGTTTTCTTAGCAAGTGATGCCAGCAATTTTGTAAATGGTCATATTCTTTATGTTGACGGTGGCATCCTAGCATATATTGGCAAACAGCCTCAATAACAGGAGATTGAACTATATGAAAATTGCATTAATCAATGAAAACTCTCAAGCTGACAAGAATTCAATGATTTATAATTCACTGAAAACTGAAGCTGAAAAAGCTGGACATACAGTTGTAAACTATGGCATGTTCAGTACAGATGACCCTCATCAATTGACTTATGTTCAAAATGGTTTGCTGGCATCTATCCTTTTAACTACAAAAGCAGTCGATTTTGTTGTAACTGGTTGTGGAACTGGGCAAGGTGCAATGTTAGCTTGTAATTCATTCCCAAATGTGGTTTGTGGGCATATCACAAATCCAAACGATGCTTATCTATTTGGTCAAGTGAACGATGGGAACTGCATCGCAATGCCGTTTGCACAAAATTTTGGATGGGGTTCCGAAATTAATCTAAACTATACTTTTGAAAAATTATTCTCAGAAGATTTTGGTGGTGGATATCCTAAAAATCGGGCTATCCCTGAGAAGAGAAATAAGACAGTTTTAGATGAACTTAAAAAGGTTACTCATCAACCACTCATTAAAATTTTAAAGGAGATGGATCAGAACCTATTAAAATCCGCAATTAATTACCCTGAATTCAAAGAGTATTTCTTCAAAGACTCCAAAAGTGAAGAGATTTCCGCCTATTTATACGATTTATTAAATAAGTGAATTTCTTTGATAGAATGACTGAATTATCTTAAAGAAAACAATCTACCTGTCATAACTATTTATTCGATATAAATTTTCTAAAAATAATACAGCCTGCATGCAAAATGTATGCAGGTTTGTTTTACTGCATTAGGTGTGTTTAAATATCTGCATTAATTAATAAGGCTCTTCATCAACACTTGTGGGTGACAGAAATGATGAATGAGCAGTAAATATCTATATCTGCACTTGATTTATACCTATCGCTAAGTTTAAGGGCTTAACCTCCAACTTGGTGACTTGACATTTAATTGTACATTAACGAGTACAGCAGTATATCAGGCCGCGGTATATTCTCAGGGCATTGGAGGCTCACTTTCTATGGAATTCATGACTGAGAATGTTGTTTCATCGTTATATCCTTACCAGATTGA